>Ga0114923_10001600_pt1 | contig 15652 bp, 20 predicted proteins | sample SumtaG_FD_89578 | JGI IMG/M metagenome (GOLD analysis project Ga0114923, IMG submission 89578) | Deep subsurface microbial communities from Indian Ocean to uncover new lineages of life (NeLLi) - Sumatra_00157 metaG | ecosystem: Environmental > Aquatic > Marine > Oceanic > Sediment | place: near...
ATATGGTTCAGCAGTTATTCGTAAGGTTTATTACTAAATTAGTCTTCATCAGAGAGGGTTTTTAGATTTTTTTGTTTAGTCAATAAGTTAAAGAATTTATTATAACTTCTGAAATACAAGAAGAATGATATGAGCTGAAAAAATAGCCAATATTTTATCTAATAGTCTCCTAAAGATTCTAATGATTTCAGGTTTATTTGTTCTGTAAACAATACTAAGGAATCTATTAATAAAACATTTTAAAACGAAATTTTCATCTTTAAATCCCTTGATACCGTCTTCTGCTGATGAATATACCAACTTAAATCCGAATTTTTCAAAATCCTCAATAACTTTTTCCTTATTCAACACATATTGGTAAAATCTTTCGTTACTATTAATTAATTCGTTGCAATTCTTGTCAAATAATTTGTACAAATGAAATCTCGCTTTAAATCTACGGAAAGGAGACATATAAGGAAAAATAAGAAAGAGATATCCTTTAGGTTTTAGAACTCTGTGCATCTCTTTAGCTACTATAAAATATCCTTTAAAAAAGTGTTCAATTACTCCTAAAGACCAATAACCTATAAAATAATCGTTGGGAAATGGAACATCCTGAACATCACCAGATTTTAAATTAAGTTCTGGAAATTTTTTATTAAAAAATTAAATTTCTAATTGTAAAAATTAAAAGATATAGTTAATTTCAAATAAATAATCATTTTTTATATTCACTAAAATTCATAAAAATTTATGATCAAACTAGCATCTTTAAAAAGGTCTATAAGACAAATCAATGCAATAGTAGAAAAACAAATCCGTCTTGAAATGCGTATTAAGCCGTATTTAGTCATGCGGTATATTAATCCAGTCATTCAATTAATTCTCTTTTTATTCATTTTCGGATTAATTTTTAATATTAAAGAGAATTATAGTATTGGATATTGGAATAAACAGAACTATGTTCTTTTTATTTTGTTAGGATATAATGTACAATTTTCTAAATCGATTCTTTATAAATATCAACAATACTTTAATACTGAAAAATATTGGAAAACATTAAGTGCCTTGATGGTTGCACCTGTAAACCGTTTTACATTATTAATAGGAATCATGATTTCTGAATTTGTAATGATATGTATTCCACTTTCAATACTATTTATAATCATGTATATAATATATCCGATTTCATTATTTTATTTATTTTTAGTTTTTATAATTTTCATCCTAATATTTTTAATTTTTGGCTCGCTTGGTTTAATAATCGGCGTCTTTATAATTTCTCATGAAGAATATGTTCCATATTCAATGTTAGCATTAAGAATTGTCTTTTTGTTTAGTTGTACAAATTTTCCACTTTATATGTTTCCTGAATTCTTTATTCCTTTCATACTTTTAAATCCATTTTATTATATTTTTGATTTATTAAGGCTTGTCTGGTACTTAGGAATTGATTATAATTTAGCAATCACATATATTACACCATTTCATATAATTAATATTGTGGTAGTAACAATATTTTTATTGTTAACTTCTATGATTTTATTTGAAAGAGTTTATAAAAAGTATGGAATAACGGGTTACTAAATTGAATAGCTCTACAAATAAAAATGATATTGAAATTTATAATTTAACTAAGAAATATATACTTAGGAAAAAAAAGAAGGAGATTATAGCCTTAAATAATATTAATTTAAAGATTAAAAAAGGCGAAATATTTGGATTGCTTGGTCCAAATGGAGCGGGAAAAACCACAATGGTGTCTATTTTAACTACACTTTTACAACCCACCAGTGGTTACGCTTTAATTCTTGGTCAGAATATTTTAAAAAACCCTTGGATTGCAAAAGAAAACGTGGGCCTAATGTTTGGCGGAGAAATGATATATTACCAGTTAACAGGATATTATAATTTAAAATATTATAGTAAAATTTATGGTATAAAAAATTATAAAGAGAAGATTCATAGGCTAGCTGAAATGTTGAATTTATCACAATGGTTAAATCAATATGTTTCCACATATTCAAAGGGAATGAAACTAAAATTAGCATTAGCAAGAGTACTATTAATCGAGCCGAAAATATTGTTTTTAGATGAACCAATGTTAGGGTTAGATCCTAGAACAGTAAAAGAAGTTATTCAGTTTTTACTTAATCTAAATAAAACCATTTTCTTAACCTCTCATCAGATGCATGTTGTTGGAGATTTGTGTGATAGAATTGCCTTTTTAAAGGATGGTGAAATTTTAAAAGTTGGTACACAAAATGAATTTAAAAAGCTTTTAACTGAGAAAATAAATTTCAAATTGAAGATAAATAGTAAGAACACCAAGCTTATTAGATTATTAAATAATTTAGAATTTGTTGATGAGGTAAGTATTGAAGATAACTGGATAAGATTATCAATAATAAATGAAGATTATTTACCTAAATTATTTGATTATCTTAAAGATTATCCTGTTTCAAATTTTTGCCAGTTAGAACCAGATTTGATTGATATTTTTATGAAATTTGGATAATTATAAATGTCAAATTTATTTCAAATCTTTTTAAAAAATTGGATAACTAATTTTGATGAAGCTTTAATTTATTAACTCAATTCTGACCATAAAACTAGAAAAAATTAAGATAGGAATATTAAAAGTTATTGAGGTTAATTATATTGAATAGGTTAATTTATATTTGATTTATCTTTAATCCTAGTCTTCCAGTATTATCAGTTCTATTTAATAACATATTTATGTTATTTTCCTCAAAATATTTATCTATTGCTTCTCTCGCTCCTACCCAATGACCATAATCATCTAATATTAATACTCCATTTAGTGATAATTTAATGAAAAGGTGTTTTAATTCATGATAAGTAGATTCGTACCAATCAGTATCTAAACGGAGTATTGATATTTTTTTAGGTAATATTTTTGGAATTGTATCTTCCACCTTTCCTTCAATAAAGATTAATTTATCTTTAGGATAATCTGTAGATAATAAGTTTTTTTGGACTTGTTCTAAAGAAACATAAGCCCATTTGGTATTAAGTTCCTTAAATAATCATATTTTTCTTTAGCTTTAAAATTATCATAACTTCTAAGATCCTTTTCTTTTGGCTCTGTCATTCCTTGATATGTGTCATATAGATATATTTTTCTCAATGTATCATTCATTTTTAATAAAGTTAAGGCACATAACATCATACTGCCCCCTTTCCACACACCACATTCTACGATATCTCCAGGAATTTTATTTTTTACTACATACTCTACTGCTTTGTATAAAGAGAACATGCGTTCAATTGAAGTCATCGTAAAATCTTTACATTTTTCATATATCTCTAAAAATTCCTTTTCTAATCGGAAATCATAAGGAATTTCTTTTTCTTTTGGATTACGGGGCAAAATTTTAATGAAATTATCAAAGTGCGCAATTTTTAAGATTTTATTTATAAGTCTAACAAAGACATTGGTAATTTTATATTTAGTTATATCATGAGTTTTCATTATCTTGATTAAAAAGATTAATCTATCGTTCTCTATATTTAAATTATTTTTTAAATTTTTGGCTTGTTTCTTATATAAATTCTCTTAATTGAAATAATTTTGAAAGTAACAAAATTAATTGATCTTTTAAATTTATAAATATTTTGTTGATATAATAGATTTAAATATATTAACCATCTATGAAATCATTTTCTTTTTTTAACTGTTTCTTATCTGGAATCAATAATTCCTTGAGACTCAAATCTAATTAATATCGTACATAAAGTTTATCAACAAAAATAAAATTAAAATTTTATTTTTAATCAATAATAAATGATGATTATTTACCTAAATTATTTGATTATCTTAAAGATTATCCTGTTTCAAATTTTACACAGTTAGAACCAGATTTGATTGATATTTTTATGAAATTTGGATAATTATAAATGTCAAATTTATTTCAAATCTTTTTAAAAAATTGAATAAATAATTTTGATGAAGCTTTAATTTATTAACTCAATTCTGACCATAAAACTAGAAAAAATTAATATAGGAATATAAAAGTTATTGAGGTTAATTATATTGAATAGGTTAATTTACATTTGATTTATCTTTAATCCTAATCTTCCGGTAATATAATTTCTGTTTAATAACCCCACTTTTACAAATAGATTTCAGAGAATAAAAAAACTCACAAATTTACGAAATCGTTATAATAGGATTAATCCTATGTGATTAGAGTAATACATAGTAATTATTTAGAGATGTTTTTTACTTAAAAAAGCAAAATCTTTAATTTTCAAGCCATTATCTATATCTTTTAATAGTTTTAGAATTCTTTCACCAAATTCAAATTCAGATAGTCTTGGATTTTTATAATATAAAGAATGAATAAAATCATCTGTAATTAAAGAAATGAAGGGAATAGGACTATAACATTCCTGACAAAGTTCGATCTCTAAATCTTTTGAAATTAAATGTTGATTCCTAATTTTCTCAGAAAGTTTTCCGTTCCATATTTCTATTATTGAATTATTTCTTATATCTCCTACAACTAAATCCCCGTTATAATCTCTACAACAGAGAGTGATTTTTCCATCATAAGTAAAAATTATTGATTTGAAAGGCATGATACATGGAACAGTTTTTCTAACTAAGTTTGGAAAAGGTAGGGTCTCCCAAAAATATGATGAATCTGGTGATAAGCTGTTTATAAGAGTAAATCTTATATTTTCTGGCCAACAATATTTCCCATAAGTTTTAAAGAATGTAGGAATTTCATAAATATTAGTCATATTTATCACTGAACCAATTTTTACATCGAGATTATAATTAATCTTCTCATGATTGAATTTATGAAAGATTTCGAGAGATTGAATTAATTTCTTAAATTCAGCACCTCTACGAATATTTTCATATACTTTTGGTGTAGCACCATCTATTGAAAAACGAATATCATTCAATAAATGTGAATATGAACGAAGTAGATTTTTAAGTCTATGGGGGAATTGTCCATTTGTACTTAAGGATATCTTAAAATTATATTTATCAATTAAATTAAACAGCCCATCAAGATCTTTATACATTAAAGGTTCTCCAACTGTATGTAGACCAACGCTATTAATACCAATTTTTATTAATTCTTTTAAAATCAATTCAAAAAGATCAAGCTCCATATATCCAAAAGGACGTTTAGATAAATGAGTGTTGCACATTAAACACTTTAAATTACAAGTATTATTTATTTCAATTGAAGCGTTAAGTGGAATTTTACTTTTCTGAGGAAAGGAAGTACTAAGAATCTCATTAAAATTATTTTCTAATAATCTTATCTTATTTTGTGTAAATAGAGGAAATAGTTTATTATTAACTTTTCTTACAATTTTTCTTAGTTTATAATTTATAGTTTTAGCATTATACTTTTTTGAATTTTTAATTAAAAAATCTAAAAAATTCATTACGATTAAATACATTCTTTTATAAATAGGCATTAAGTCTTTTAAAGTATCATTTCTAAATAATTTATGTATTATATTAATATTGAGAATTAAAAGATGTACTTTATTAATATTGAAAACTAAAAGATTTACAGTTTGTACTTCATTAGGTTATCGCAAAATTTTTTAATAATATTGCATAATTATGAAAATCATAAGTAATAAGTCTTGGAAAATATTACTGATTAAATTAAATTATAACATGAGAATTTTTTGCTTACAACTTTTTGGCAATAGCTAATCCCATATTTTTATCTTTTGTGACCCTTCCATGAATAACCTCAAAATTTTCATTTATAAATTCTAAAACGCTATCTCTTTCTCGTACTGCTTGTTTTGTGTCTAATCCTTCACCAATACTTTTAATGTAATCAAAAAACAATAAACCATTATGATTCAGAGTTTCATAGAAAATTTTTATGGTTTCTAAAGGTTTATTTAAATGTTCAAATACAGCAATACAAGTTATAACATCCACTTTTTCATTTAAATTTAAGAGGAAATCGTTTTCTACATCCAATATTACGGGAATTACATTAAGACAATTTCTAAATTTATAAGCAGCATAATTAAAAGCAAGAGTTTGAATATCTGAAAGGAAAATTTTAATTTTTTTAGATAAATGGAAAAGTTCAAATAAAGTAGTCGTTATAGGTGCTGTACCGCAACCAAATTCAAGAAGCGATCTAAATTTTTTTTTATAAGTCATTAATAGTTTTAATATTCCATATTCATTATTGATAGATTCTTTACATACTAAATGTAATAGTTGATATATTAATTCTGGTAGTTGCCAAGTTTTTAAATGGATCTCTGGATCATTAGTATCAGGTATTTGACACTCTTGAAACTTAACTCTATAAAGATTTTTTAAAAAGAATAAATCTTCCACATTCCAGAGAGGTCGCCCACCAATAACGCTAGTCCAATAATTTTTAAATTCTTTAAACGATGTTAAATCTAATCTTGTCTGCCTTAATAAATGCCAAAAAAAAACTCTTACTTTTAAAGGAAGAATTGAACAATGATATAATTTGTCAAAATAGCTCTTTAAATAACTAACTTGGTTTGTTTTTAGATAATGTTTTTTATTTATGGGAGATTTTGAATAAATATCATTCAAATCAACAATTAAGTTATCATAATAGTTGTTTTTGCTCTTTTGATGAAAAAGATCAGACATAAAAAAATTCACAATCTCCATGTATTATTCATGTTGATATTACAAATAAAAAAATTAGTTTACAAATTTATATGATTTTTGAAGTAAAAAATGAATATCTTTATATGAATTTTTCTGCATTCGAATTAATGAATCTTAGAGTTATTACTATAATATTTTTTATTTATACAATACTTTTTAATTCATAAAAAAATTTTAAAAATGAAAATATCAAAAATAACGCTTGGTACAGCCCAATTAGGAATGGATTATGGAATTGCGAATATTCAGGGAAAACTAGATTATAATAAATCAATAGAGATTTTGAAATATTCATGGGATCATGGTATAAGTACTTTTGATACTTCACCTTTATATGGAAATAGTGAGGAAATTATAGGCTCATTTTTATCATCAAATACAAATAGTGATTTTAAAAATTTTATAATTATATCTAAATTACCAAAGGTCGAAGTTAACGGAGATGTCACGTTTGATAGTCTATATTCAATAATTAAGAATCAATTAAAACAATCTTTAGAAATATTACATACAGAATATTTCCCAATTTATCTATTACATAATCCAACAGATATTTTTATTATAGATGGTATTGTAATTGAATGTTTAAATCAATTAAAAAAAGAAAGATTAATAAATCGAATCGGAATATCAATTTATAATCTCGAAGAAGCTGAAGCTTCATTGAAATTTAGAGAAATTGATGTTATACAATTACCCATTAATATTTTTGATCACCGTTTAATTAAAACAGGAATTTTAAAAAAGCTTAAAGATAATAATTACACTATATTCGCAAGGAGCATTTATCTCCAAGGACTATTCTTTAAATTGCCTGAAGCTTTACCAAAAAACTTAGAAAATGCAAAAGATCTGTTATTAAGACTTTATAAGTTAAGTTCTGAATACAATATTGATATAGCAAAGCTAGCCTTATTATTCATTAGGGATATACCTGAAATTGATAGTCTAATAATTGGGGCAGAAAAAGTGGAACAAGTGGCAGATAATTTGAAAATTATCTTAGAAGACCCTTTAGATCGCGATTTACGACAGCAAATTTATGAAGAATTTTCTGATATATCCGAGAAGATAATAAATCCTTCTTTATGGACTAAATAAATCAAAAAAAATTAATTGTATTGTATTTATTGCTTTTCTCTGTGCCACAAGAGCATCAGATACAATATCTAAATAACAAGTTTATAAATAAATGTTAAGTTGATTACTTCTGTAGGGAGGCATAATATTTCTTTTTAGATAAATTCTTAATAAAATTTACAATTTTTTTTGGCTCTTTCATTGAAATTTTTATATAGCTTAAAAAGTTTAATGGATCTTGGTTTATCTTTCTTAACAATAAAAATCAAATCTCTTTCAACTTTTTTACTAATGTAATTTAAATATGCTTTACTAATTTCTGGATGTTTGACATAAAATATATCCCCGTAAGCAGAATCGAACCAGCCATTTTCAACAACTTCACGATAAATTTGACTATCAGGGATTGCTATAAAGTGGGCTAAAGATGTACGATCTAATGCTAGAACCAATCAGTATCTAAACGGAGGATTGATATTTTTTCGGGTAATATTTTTGGAATTGTATCTTCAACCTTTCCTTCAATAAATATAAAGTTATCTTTAGGATAATCTGTAGAAAATAAGTTTTCTTGGACATTTTTTAAAGGAACATAAAACCATTTCACATTATGTTTCTTTAAATAATCAAATTTTTCTATAGCGTTAAAATTATCATAGCTTCTGAGATCCTTTTCTGTAGGCTCTGCCATTCCTTGATAAGTATCATATAGATAAATTTTTCTTTTAGTATCATTCATTTTTAATAAAGTAAACGCACAAAGCATCATACTGCCCCCTTTTAATATTTTAAAAGGTTGAGATAAAATTTCTTCAATATATTATCAGGAATATTCTTAATGCTAAAATTCCTATAAGAGATATGATCTATGATATTCTTTGTTTTTTTAAAGAATTTTTTATCAATATACCAGAGATTTTCTAAATTTGGTTTTAGATATTCTATATTATACCTCTTATTCATATGTATCATTTCAAATCCACCTTTTCTGGAATATTTGGGGACAGCATTATCAATGAAGTTTATTCCAACCTCACAAATATCTGTGTACGCACTTGTACCAAATCCAATTACGCATTTTGCTATGATAGGATAAAATATGGCTTCAGAGGGATACCAAATATCATCATACACAATCAAATCCATACCCATTTTTTTAGGAACTAATTGGTTTTTCCTTCTTTGCTTTATAATAACATAATAATCTTTTTTTTTAAGATATGAAATAATTGAGCGTACTAATCTTATTGAACCTTCTTCAGGAAAAAAGATAAAGACAATTTCTTTACTGGTATTAATGTGATTTTTCGCAAAATCAATTTGTCTATTAATATTTGAAAATGCAACAGGCACAGGAGGTATTATATATTCTGTCTTATGTCTTTTTTGAAAATCTAATCCATACACTTCAGAATTAACTAAATATATGGTCTTTGATGATGCTCTACGACCTGATATGATATAATCAAAACTATGTTGTATAGCATAATGCCTTTTAAAATCAAAACTATTTAAATCTGCACCTTCACAAGTAAAAAGCACATCACATTTTATTTTAGAATCTTTGTAAAAAATTATTTTAGCCTTTGGAACTATTGAAGATTTTATCTTCCTAAATATATTGTAATTCTTATCTGTTGTTAATCTATTATATTTAATACCATGTCTAACAACACCAAAAATTATTTCAAGATCAGGTTCATCTCTTATTAATTCAATTATAGGGGCAAAGTATCTCAATGAGGTTAGATTTTGAACTAAAAAACATACTCTCATATCATTTTAAAATAAAAAAATAATTAAATTATAAGAATTTATTAATGTACATTAGTTTAATATCGTTTCCATACTATTAAATAGTCTTATATATTTATGACGCACTAAATACTTTCGAATAACTGCATCTAGTTTGAATCACATGGAATGGTAATTTAAATTTCATTATAAAGTTTATTAACGCACGTTGGAATTCCTTAGAAGTGCCAAAAAAAGTGTTGTGCGTGATTCTATTCTTTAAAAACTTCAAGAAACATTCCATTGAATTTAGATCGGGAGAATATGGCGGTAAGAAAACGAGTTCAAGTCCTTCTTTATTGGTATTTAAAAAAGGTTCTAAATCTTTCGAATGATGAGCCCGGGCGTTATCTAAAACAATAATGAGTTTTCAGTCGCCTGGATATCTGGCAAGTATCCCCTCTAAAAAATGCTGAAATTGTTCAGCTTTTAGCGTAGCTGAAAGCACCATGTGCATTTTTCCTTCAAGGGGCTCGACCGCCCCAATGCTGTCACTTTCGACTGCCGTAAGTTAGAATCTCAGACTGTTGACCTTTCAGCGACCACATGCGCGAGATCGTTGGGGAAAATTGGATACTCGCCTCGTTTAGGAATAGAATTACGCACTTTGGTCCAAGAGAATCCAGTTTTTTTTAAAAATTAAATCCAAAATTAAATCTTTTTTTTGATTTTTCTATTTTTTTATGTCTTATAATATCATAAATGGAAGGAATACGATAAATTTCCTCGAAACCCTTTAAAAATTTATCCGGTTCGAGATTTTCAAATACCTCTAAACATATAATTGACTCAAAACTGTTTGATGGAAATTGTAAGTTTGTTAAATCTCCTTTTATTACATTATATTCTTGATTTGAGTTTACATCAATAGCAATTATATCTCCGTCGAAAAGATGATCATATCTTCGATTTTTTGAACCTATATCTAAAATTTTATTTTTTATAAAAAATGCATATTTTTGTAAAAGCCTTTCCAACAAATTTCTATGATAAGTTTTGTTTATATAGTCTAAAAATGGCAATTTTTCTCAAATCTCATTTTCTTGATAATATAAAATCTTAAAATCAACTTTCTATATTTCACTTATGCGTAATTTAATAAAAAAAAATACCCTATTTAATTTTTTTACGAGAAAAATTTGTGATCAGTAATTAAAAAAAATAAATGTTTTATTATGGTTGTTCTTTTTTCCATATTAAAAAAAAAATTTGAGAATTTTTTCACATTTATCTTGAATAGTATAATTTTTTACTTTTTGATAAGCATTCTGAATTAAACTACCTTGCAAGTCTCGATTATTTATCAGTAATTTAATCTTTTCACTTAAATCTTTTGGATCTTCTAGATTTGTAAATAAGCACTCATTATTATTACATATTTCAATATTCCGCCCAATTTTCGTTGCAATAATTGGTACTTTTGCAGCCATATATTCAAACAATTTAACAGGAGACATATATTCTTGAGAATATAAACTTTTGGAATAAATTACCAATAAAACATCAGCGGCTTTGAGGTAGTATGGAATTAAACTATGTGGTTTGAAATTCATGATTTGAATATCCCCTTTTATATTATGTTTGGCAATATAATTCCTCCATTTTTTCATTCGGTATTTATTTCCCCCCAATAAATAAAAAGAATATCTTTCATTCTTTAATAAATTAGCTGCCTCTAAAATTGTATCCATACCTCTATCAAATCTCATTTTTCCTGCAGATAAAATTATTCTTCTATCTATTGGTAAATTTAATATTAATCTTAACTTCTTTTTTTCATTTGTAATATGATCATACTTCTTTAAATTGACTGCATTATCCATAACAAAAATTTTTTCTTCAGGAAATCCTTTTTCTATTAAGTGCTGTTTTATAAAAGGAGAAACTGTTGTAATACCTTTAAAAAATTTATTTTTCCCTAATTTAAAGAGCCTTTTCAATTCAAGTGGAAATATAGTCCCATGTAAATCAATAATAGTGGGGATTCTATTTTTGATGTTTATATAAGCAGCTTTATAACCATCTCTGCAAAAAGCTAAATCGAATTTGTTCTTGATACAATATTTACTAATTTTTTTTTCAGGATCAAAAAAATTGTATAGTTTTGGAAATAATCTCATAAATTTTAAATAAGCATGAAAGGGATTGTAATAGTAAAATAAATTGCTGATTTTATTGTTCCCCTCAGCGAAATTACTCAAAAAAAAACCGATACCTCCTTTAAAATAATTGATTTTAATATTCTTATGAATACCATAGAATTTATGCACATTTGAAATTCGCACTCTCCACATGAAATCTACAAACCGAGAAATGGCTAAAATTTCTATTTTATTTCTTAAATCAAAAAATCCTTGTGCAAACTTTAATGTATTGATAATATTTGCTGCAGGTGCAGGTATATATTCTTTAATAATAGCTATTTTCATTTAAAATCTGTCTAACTCTAAACTATATCTTATTCAATTTAATTCTCTATTAAAATTAAACTTATATTTTTTAAAGTGTAAAAATTATTTATTAGCATGATGATCTTATCTAACTTTCGAAGTTAACTAAATGATCTATATATCTTAAATTTACCATTATTTACACTTACACAAATTATTTAGATTTTATTGAAATTAGGAAAAAATTTTAACAATATTAAACTAAATTGAATATAATAATATTAATGAACAACTCAAGAGAATGAAAAATCGTGATTTGACTCAGAATAGTGATTTTTTTTTCTCTCTTATTTAAATAATTTTAAATTAATTATAAAATTGATAGAGTCCCCAAATTTAGAAATTCTCTAAACATAAAATTTCAATAATTAAAAATCAAGTGATTTAATAAAATTTTTCATGAAAGAATTATTGTATTTAATTAGAATCTAGATAATAATTTTATCAAAAAATATATGGAATTAAACTATTAAAAGAAGCATTATCACATGAAAAATCCTAAGATTTATATAGCATTTCAATTTACTGAAAAAGCGTGGGGCGGTGGGAACCAATTTTTAAGAGCATTAAGAAAAACCCTTATAATCAAAGGTTTATTTGAAAAAAATCCAAGTAATGCAGATTGTATATTATTCAATTCCCATCAATATTCGATATAGACAAGAACCCCCTTCTCACAATCAAGAGTATCGTGAATTTCCATACCATAAGAGTATTTAGAGCTTTCACCCTCAACAAAAAGTATTTTATTTGCTTCTTTAGTTATAAAATTCCAATTAGATATTCGCTCTTTTTCAGACATAAAATGTCCATGAAATTCTAAAATTATCCAAGGTGAATACTTTTCAATTAGATTTTGAGCTCCTTCTATTACTAATGTTTCTGCACCCTCTACATCAATTTTTATTCCATTTGGAACAATATTATTATTTTCACAATAATCATCTAAAGTGGATGTTTTAATAATTTCATAATTTGGATTTTGTTCTTTTTGTGTGAACAATAAAGAGCTTAAAGATTTACCCCCTTCTTTGAAAAGATTTAACTTAGATTCTCCACTTTTATTACTAATGCCAATTTTTTCAATAATTACATTATTTAATTTATTCATTTTTATATTATTTTTAAGAATTTCGAAAACTTTTGTGTCTGGCTCAAAACAATAAACCTTCCCTTTATCATCTACTAAATTTGAAAATAATATACTATGTGTTCCAATAAAAGCCCCAATATCAAAAATAACATCACCTTGTTGAACCTTACTTCTAATAAATTTAAATTCATTAGATTCAGTTTCCCTAAAATGTAGTTGTTCCCATAAAAATCCTAAATAATTGAAATTAACTTTAGCTTTAATATCTGTGTCAGGATATTGAAATTTCATATTAACTTTTAGACCAAGACGCTTGCCTAACACCCTTAAAGAATGTTTTATTCCATATCTCTTTAAATTCTCAAATTTCTTATCCTTCATATTTTATTCAAATTATTAAAATCTTTATCATTATTATTTATAAATATTTTATTACAAAAATATAGTTATAATAAATAATCAATACTGCAAATTTTCAAGGAATTTAAGTATGTGTTTTCAATCTTTAAATGTTAAATAATTTTAATCATTTCTTTTTTTTAATAGAAAAAAATGATGATAAAGATTTTCTCTTAGGCGACCCTCTCTTTTAATAATAAAATATTTTTTTAAATCTTCTTTAAATGATTCTTCAGTATACTTATCGACACCTAATTCCCAAAAATGTCCTCCTTGCATATCGAAACTTGATATTCTTTTTTTTCCTTTTATAATGTATATTAGAATGAATTTTTTCAATATGATTCACTATTTGAACAATCAAATTTATGATAAAAAGAAATGGACGATAACTTTTTCTTTCATAGCCTTGTTTAAATAAAGTTAAATTAAAAAAAAGACTCTGATTTGGTACAGAAATTAAAACATATTTTCAAGTAATTCTTTTTAAAGATTTAAGAATGGAATCAATATACTTATATGGAACATGCTCTAAAACTTCGCAAATTATTAATAAATCAAAAGAATTATCTTCAATCTGAAGGAAATCTTTAGGTTTTGAAATATCAAGAAATACATCAGGATTGAGAACTTTATCATAATCTGCAGTAGTAACTTCGCAACTTTTCTTTAGATTAGAAGATATAAAACGATTTCCTATTCCAATTTCTAAAATTTTCTTAGGTTTGGTTAAAAGTGCAAGATATATTTGCATTATTTTAGACTGTAATCTTGGATAACTTGATTTTTTTTTTTCAAGTGATTCTCGATTGTAATCAATATTTTTGTAACTAAACTCCATAAAAATATTAACTCATGCTTCTTTAAATACCTAATTTTAATTTAACAATCGATAAATTTTATTAATATTGAACTTTCAAGAATTCTTTGAAATACTAAAAGTATAATATGAGCTGCAAATAACGACAAAAGCTTATCTAATATTCGTTTGAATCTCCTTATTACTTTAGGTTTATTAGTTAGATACAAAAGATTCAGAAACCTATTAATAAAAAATTTAAAAATAAAATTTTCTTCCTTAAAACCTTTTATACCATCTTCTCGTGAATAGAAAACCAATTTAAAACCTAACTTTTCAAAATCTTTAATTACTAAGTCAATATTTAAAACAAATTGGTAAAAATATTTTCTTATTGCTTCGATCCAATAATACTCATTTTTAAATTTCTTAGTAGATTTTGAAGGGATTTGACATTACCCCAACGCTTTTCCTTACTCGCACGATAAATACTCTAAGATATCACATTGCTATAAACATTATTGAGAAAAAAAGAAATTATTTTAAATATTTTTTAACTTATTTGAAAATTTATATTCTTGAATTCCTTTCTTTATTATTGGCTGATCGAATAATTTTTGCCAGTGATTCCGACATTCAATTTATACTCAAAACATTTAAACTGAAAAGAATAGTAAATAAAATATCTCATTTTTTTAATTATATAGATGTAGATCTTTTTAAGCCGATGAACCTTAATAAAAATGATAAGCATATACTTTTTGTAGGTCATTTATATTTAGCGAAGAATTTACTAAATCTATTAAATGCATTAAAAAACTTAGAAAGTTTTGTATTAGACATTGTTGGTGAAGGAAAATTAAAAGAAACGTTAAAAAAGAAGATTAAAGAATTAGGAATAAATGTAAACTTTTTGGGAAGAGTTCCGAATGAAAAACTTCCCAAAATAATTAATAAATATCAAATCTTTATTTTACCATCGTTTTACGAGGGAAATCCAAAAGTTTTATTAGAAGCAATGAGCTTATTAGAAGCAATAACATGATTAAACACAAGGAAAATGGTTATTTATGTAAAACGGACTCAGAATCTATTAGGAATGCCATTATTTCACTTTATAATGATACAAAATTAAGGAATAACATCGGTCAAGAAGCAAGAGAATTTGTTGTGAATAATTGTTCTCTTAAATCAATAGCAAACAAGGAATATTTATTATGTAATTCTTTATTTTTACATAAATAAGTAGTTTTTAGGGATTTTTTTAATTTTTAAGAATTTGTTTTCTAATCTTTTTAATGAAATAATATAATCCACTAACTTGATATTTGAATAATATAAAGTTATTTTTTATATTTAATCTTTTTAAGTGAAATAAA
>Ga0114923_10001602_pt1 | contig 15632 bp, 16 predicted proteins | sample SumtaG_FD_89578 | JGI IMG/M metagenome (GOLD analysis project Ga0114923, IMG submission 89578) | Deep subsurface microbial communities from Indian Ocean to uncover new lineages of life (NeLLi) - Sumatra_00157 metaG | ecosystem: Environmental > Aquatic > Marine > Oceanic > Sediment | place: near...
GCTTTCCAGCCTAGCGTGTCACCAGTATTGAAATACGTGAGAACCTTCTGGTCGTCACCAGCTCCTGTTGGTGTGCTGTTGACTGCAACTGTTTTTATACCAGCAGCAGAGGTTGCAGTTGCAATCTCCCAGTTCGCGTTCAAGAACGCTGTGTCTACACTAGTCCGGAGAAGGTCAAAGGTCGTGGAGTCTTCTCGTACAAAATCAATGCCAACGCCGGGGCGTCTCTTAATTAGGTTATTCACAATTGAATATTCTGTACCTGTGGCAGACTCAGATTCATTGAAAATTAGTGAATCTTCAGAACCTCCGCCAGCTCCGGGTGGTGTTTTCCAACCAAGTGTGTCACCAGTATTGAAATATGTGAGAACCTTCTGGTCGTCACCAGCACCCGTTGGTGTGCTGTTGACTACAACTGTTTTGATACCATTAGCTGATGTAGCAACATCAGCTAAAGAAGTTGTAGCTATTTTCCAACTTGAGTTGAGGGTAGCTGTATCCACCTCTAGTACAAAAGTGTTAATAATAAGTCCAAGACCATCTATGTCACGTACAAAAGTGTTGCCAGCAAGTATTATTCCTATAGCCGAAACCGTATCTGTTAAAAGCTTATTATCACTTATCTGCAAAAAAGAACCATCACCCGTAGAAAAATCAACCGAACTTCTATCAGTATCTAGGTATATCCAATCATCGTTAGAAACAAACATGTTCAAAAGAGTATCACCAGCCCCGGGAACAAGATAAACCAACCCAGTATCATCTGGTGCTGCGCGAGTATACTTAGTAAAAAATCCAATATCTGCACTGTCAACCCAAGTAGTTCCATTATACAGAAGAAAATCCCCTAATGATGGCCCTGTAAGTAATACGTCAGCTAAACTAGATAGTGTTTTACTGTGCCCTAAATGCACAAGAATAGCGCCAGAAACACCAGCATTACAAACGACTCCAATCTCAACAACATGTGCTGGAGAAATAGGAGGAGTTGCTGTAAATTCACCTGGTGTTTGGCTTAAATAAATTGTCTCGCCCTCCGAAAAGGAAGAGGTATTTATACCCCTTACAATACCAAAAACAGTAATGTATCCATTCGTATTATTTTCAATTGAGTGTGTAGCTACTCCAAGTACAGATGAACTAGCTTCAACATCAGCATCAGCAAGAGTAATTTGTGGTAAGTTTCCAGTAGCGCCAGTTACATAAACTACTTTACCATCATCTATTGTAGTCCCTGTTATGTTTCTTACTCGAATCCACATTTCCCGTCCAATATTCATAGTTACATCAGCTTCGTCATTATAGTAGCTTAATGCATTTTCTCCACTATCATAGTATAATAAACCTTCTTCATACGAAGCAGAACCGGGTGTGAACACAACATAGGTTAAGGTATCCCCGTCGTTTTGTAAATAAGTAGTAAGTATGATATTACCTGACGCGTCCTGCAACGCTTTTCCTGACGAATCTGCTAATTTAACAAAAAGTGAATCATTGGTAAAAGCAGTGGTTGTATCAAAATAACCTAACGAAGCAAATCCCATAAAACCTGCCAAAGTTTGGCTTCCTGTTGCAAAATTAATCCAAATTAAAGAATCTGTAGCTGCATTGAATCCTAACCCCCATGACGCCGAAACCGTTTGTCCTGTCGTATCCTCTATAGGCACACCACGAATGGTCAGCGCATTTCCATCGTCAAGCACGTCAATGTTGACGTTTACGCTGCCAACTGCTGGTACTGATAATCCCAGAACAAGCAGTAAGCTGGCAAATAGTTTTCTCATCATGCACCTTCTATTTAGTTGTTAAGAAAATTACGTAATATAATAGTAAAGATAGTTGAGGCACCTGCGGCAATAAATAAAGAATACACAGCAACCTTGGTTGTGACTGATGCAAGCGCAACTTTCAAATCAGATATTTTTGTAGTTGTATCAATGTTGAATGCCAATTGAATAGTCTCTGCTTTTTCAATTGTGTCACCAAGACCCTCTATGTCTTGGTCAATAATTTTTAACGCTTCTAATACTTTTCCTTTGAATTGAAGAATTTCAGCTGGTTTCATTAGCCTTATCTGCACCTCAATGGCTTTGACTCTTTCCCTGAGTGCAGATATTGCCTCTCGGCAGTCTGGGTTGTCTGTGTTGTTGGCCATTCATTAGTCCTTCGACGTTAGCTTAGGGATTATTCCAGAATCAAACGGTGGGTGAACAATAACAATACAAGCACCATCACTACTCATTTTACATGAGTGTGGTGTTTTAGCTCGAATAATTTTAACCTCGCCCTCCTTCAATATATCACCATCACCAAAATAAGTCACACCTGTCAATTGATAAAAAAGCTCATCATTAGTATCATGTACGTGCTCTGCAATACCTTCATCTTTCTCAACATTAGGATTGTAAACACATTCAAAAATGTGGCATAGACCAGTCGTATAGCGGTTCTTTAGTAGTAACGTTCTCCATGTTCCTACATTAACTTCTGTCTCTGGCCCTTCACTATCCAAAAAATCTACTTGATTAACCACAAGTAAATCTTCTATAGCTGCAATTGCTCTTTTACGTGGGTGTGTCATGTTAACTCTCTAACTCTACGTTGCACAAGCAATTTGGATGGCCTGGAAAATGCTCAACTAGAAACTGTAAATCAAACACCCTACCATGTTTATCTGCGCACCGAGAATCCTCAGTTGAACACACCCATTTACCGTGTGTAATTCCCTGTAATCTTGCTTTGGCAAATTTACCTATCCAGTGCGCTTTTCTAAAACTTTCTCTAGCATATTGTGACACTCTTGAGGACTGTGCTTTAATTTCTGTAGAGAATGCATTGGGGTCCGTCTTAAACGTTTCCCATAAATCATTATAAAAAGACGCAATGTATCTTGAGTTCCACGATAAAAGGGAAGATAATTCTTGTGTATAGTTTCCGCCAGTTTGTAAAAGAAATTCACTCTTTAACTGCATTTCAACAAACGATGAAAACTGCTTAAATCCTGAAACTAACGCCATTTCAGCAAAAGTTGTGTCATCAGGAAGTGTTTGTAAACGCATCTCAACGTCAGAAGCAATCTTGTCAAAGATTGTTTGATACCGTTTTAGATACATCGTCTCACTATATAATGCTTGAGCTATGTTTTTTGATGCTTCTGAGTCCTGAGTTCCGGGGGGCCGACCGTCATCACCATCTGGATTAATAGGTGTGGCTGGTCCCGGGACTCCTGTAAAGCCGGGCACATTAGGATTGATAAATAATTCTGACGTACCGTCTGATTGCTCTGCTTCTTTTCTACGTTTCTCAGTATCAAAGTCCTTACCCATATCTGTAAGGAATGTTTCAATTGATGTGCCACCAAGTTCAAACACCTTAATAGCAAAATTACGAACTTTATTCTCGTCTTTAAGCAATTGAGTATCAAACTTGTAGAATAGTTTCTCATACTCGAGGTTGTTTGCTTGTGCGATAGTACGCGCTATCTGTGTGTACAATTGCTCCAAGGCACTACGAATTGCATCAAGACCAACTTCAGTACTAATAAAAGCAATCCAATTTTGTAGCGACTGGCCTGCAGCTGACCCATCTATAAGTACTGGTGAAGTGTGTAGCGCACGAAGAATATCTTTATCAGCTTGCACATACTTTTTATCAAACTCTAAAACCTTACCATCAGGACCAATATCAATAACTTCCAAATCTGGTCCCGGCCACACAGCTGCGTTTGTTCGTTTGGCTCCGGTAAGCACATTAACCAAAGATTCAACCCGAGCAGGAGAGGGAACGTGATAAGCTGGGTTTTTAACTTGGTCTTCAAGTCCTAATTTGAATATGGTGAAGCGATTAATCAACCCATCAATAGTTGCATCGTCTACTGCCTGTAGTCGTCTCTTCGCTGCCACAGCACTAAACGCTTTGATAAAAAATGATTCACCCCATGGTTTATAATCTTTAGGATTACGTTTCAAATGATATGTAACGTTAGGGTCGAGTATAATTGCCTCACCTTTGCGTATCTGGGCTAGCCATTCTTTAGGTAAGCTTTTGATTAAAAATTGGTCTGCTTTTGACTCTGGTTTGGTGACTCGACTAATAACTGAGTCAGGAAGGGTAAGTGTAAGCTGTTCTACACCAATGCTGGATAAATCGGTATCAACTTCAAGAGCCAGAGAATCCATGGTCTTAATAATTGTAGGTAGAAACCATGATTCTGATGCATTTGGATTGACTTTAACTCCACGTTCCCAAAATGATGTAAAGATTGAATCGCCGTCAGTAATATAGTCATCAAAAACACTACGAGATAATTGACGCAGGCCGGGAACAGGTAGCACAACTCCCTTGAGCTTCAACACATCTGAAAAGCCATTAATTCTGTTGGCCCAATCATTTAGTAATACTTTTAGCTCTATATTATCCGACTCAAAAAGACCTTTCGTAATACCAAAGTCAACAAGTAAGTCTGCAACTGAACCACACACACCTTCCACTTTTCGTAATTTTCTGGCCAATCCAACCATTTTTACTCTGTCTTCAAGGTCTGGATTCTGATAGTCGTTAACATTCTCTAAAACATTGGTTGCGTTTCGAGCGTTAACATTGGTGTGAATAGATACAGCTTCTGCAAACTGTCTACCCTTACCTTTTTTGCCTCGGTTTCGGGTACGTCGAGCAGTTGGATTAGATTGCGTTGGGTTCGTTGAATACGGACTCGGCTTCTTACCTGAGCGCCGTTTCTTACCTTTGTTTGTAGGGCTAGCCTCTATGGGCTGCACTGGTTCAAACGAACTTTCATCGCGTCTCTTACTCCTTATACGCTTCTTTTTAGGATATTGAGCCACTTTGCTACCTCATTTTATCCAATTTACATGTCAAATGAAATTGGTAGTGCGGTTGGAATTTTGATTACATCCCCTTCTCTCATTGATTCCTCAATCAGGTCACGCATGCGACCTACAGCATAGAGCAAGGCAGAGTACAAGTCCTTTTTACCGGGCTTGGGTCTTCCAGTTTTTGGGTCTACAGATTCTATATCAAACCTCACGCCTTTGCCTGCAGGAACTGCTTTTATCCGAGCAACTTGTGAGGTTAGTGATTCCAAGTGGCCTGCACTCTCGAACACTCGAGGGTTGTCAGGCCGACCACGCAAAGGCTTGGGGAACAGCAAGGATTGATTACTGATGAGTCCCTTCATGTAGCCGTTGTATAACATATTCATGTCTTGAGTGGTTGAAAAAAGCGTCAAAATTGCATCGCCTTTTGCATCCGGAAAACGTTCAAGGTCACAAATAGGTTTGGCTTCTGGGCCTACAAACTCTCGAATGTAATCGGAGTCCATCAATAAATCCGCTAGCTCCAGACCGCCTCCACGAGCATCCATCCCAATCGCTACTATGTTGTAACGGCGACGTAGTTCGTAGATTAAGGTGATGCGGTCTCGTTGACTCATTTTGTTCTCTTCATGCGCGAATATAACTTGGTTGTAGGAGCGTAAATTACAACGCTTCCCCGACCCTAGTAAAGGACATTCGCCACCCATGCTTGCGGTTTTGCATTTCTCAACGTCTCGTTTTGTGTCAAGAGTGCCACACTTAATGACAACAAAAGCAGTGTTGTCTCCTGCTGGGGCGGTATCTACTCCAAGTATACACGGTGCAGAGCACGAGTCTAAAGCCTCTGGATATTTTTCGTTCTCTATCTCAAGAACTATGTTTTGTCCCTTGTCAATATCTTCAAAGGGGAAATAACCACCCTGCAAGTTGAGTGGTATATTTTTATTTTCAGCTTTCCACAATGCTCTATCCGTGGTCGGCGAATTATATTTTTTCATCATCCGAACAAAATCGAGACCCCATGTAAACTTTCGCTTACCTTTATACATGTAATAGGAGTCGTCAATATTAAACTCGAACACTGACAAATCTTCTGGAGTAAGCTCTTCTTCTTCTGCTCCAGTTACATTAAGCCCTCTTTGGCCAGAAGTCAGGACACTGCTGTAATAAATATACTGTTTATAAAAATCTCTAAAGTCGTAATCACAAGTAGAGATTGACAACATCATATTCCTAATTGGCTGCTCCTCTGCTGGCTTGGTTGGGTCATACAACACATTGGCCATAGGCTCAATAACAGACTGGTACAGCTTTGTAGGAATTAAGAACGCTTCATCCATTCCTAAGAAATGACCACGTAATCCACGCAACGTCTGACCATCAACAGATGCAGCCAGAGGAACACCATACAGAATCGAGCCATTCGTAAACTGTATAAACCAATGCGATGGGTCTTTGCTTAGAGGTTTGTTAGGGTCTGCCAAACAAGCGCGAGCATAACCATGTTTACGCTGACCGGACAGGAAGCCACGAATAATCCTGTCTACTTCCAATAAAATCATCTTGGAACCACGAAAGCCCTGGCCCGCTGTGACAACTGTCTTCAAGTTGGGATAGAGCATCGAAGTCAGTAAATAGAATATAGCGAGCAAAACTGACTTCCCCATACCACGACTAGCAAAAAACAGGTTGATTGATTTACCCCTGCCCCAATCTCTTAACACCAAAGCATGATGAGGAGCAAGGTCAAGACCAAGCAAGTCCCGACATGCAATATCCAAATGGCGCCTATAAAAGTAGACACAGAAAAGTCTGTCTGTGGTTTCCTGTATTGTAAATTGTGCTGACTCAGCCATACCTTAACCTTAATTAATTTTATGCAGACATTACGTAAAACGCCCAGAACTCGTCGTCTGTGTGTGTCTCTTGAGCTGCAAAAGTTACGGATATACCCTCAGCTAATACCACTGGTGTGCCAGCATCCATATTAACTCCAGCTGACCAAGCTCCACCATCTTTACGCCACTCAAAAGTGTCCGGTGAGGCGGCGGCGCTTAGCACCTTAACTTCGATAAACGCATCCTCATCTCCAGTATACACACCACTTGCAGTCATGTCATCTAACCCTGAACCTGTAAATGTAATGGTAGCGTCGGCTATGGCAACAAATAATTGTGAGAGAAAAGCTTTGGGCTGTCCTTTGATATCATGTAAATACTGAAGCAAGAAATTAGGGTCGCCTGAAACACTCAATCCCGTATACTGCTCAGTGTGCTGTTCAATTTGAGTTTTCAGAGCTGAAAACGAGTCTGCTGTAAATTGTTTTGTTCTAATAGCCATTTTTTTATCTCCACTGAATATTAATTAATCTCGTACTTTGCTTCGCGTTCTGCAATCCAATTCCTAGCTTCATTTGGAGTCATGTTTGCAAAAGCATGAAGCTCAAATAACTCCCTTGACAACTCCTGCCTGTCGTACTTCTCCAGCAAAATGCGGAGTTCCTTGTACCTGAATCGAGTCATAATCTCTGGCAGCTCTTCAAGGGTCTGCTGGAAATCCATGGACAAGTCAGCAATTGATGCCTTATCCTTGAGATTCTTTTGCTTAGCTTTCAGGCTCTCATCTATCCCTAAATAGGAACCCAGCTTCACCAGCACGTCATTCAGATTCTTCAGGGTCGTACTGTCCATCTGGGTTGCAGCCAACATGTGTTTAATTTTTACAGTTAGAGTGCAATAATTCTCAATGTGGTCCTGCAAATCTTTACGCTCAGCCATCGCCGGATACGCTTCGACCAGATTTTCCTTGATTCTCTCTATGTCTTTTTTGTCATCAGATGTCAGCTCAACTGTGATGATTTTTTTTGAACGTTTGGGACCGGAAGTTTTTGGCTTCACCCCTCTCTTGCAGCGGTGTCGTTTGGCCTGTGGTGGGGTGTAGTAACCCGATGTCACAGAAGCAATTACGTCGTCAAGGTAGGAGATATTACTGTTGGTGAAGGGATTGCCATCGAGGTCGTTGCCAAAAATTATGTGCTCTAACCCTACGGCTCCCAACGACTTAGCCTCTGCCGCAGTCTTCCCATCGTAGAACTTATAGTAGTCAACCAAAACCCCCAACAACTCTTTTTTGTCATGGGTCGATGGAAAATATACTTGTTCGTCCAAAATTTCCTCCTTCAGGAACTGGTGATGTATCCTTATGTATTATCAGGACTTCGGGAAGTTTTTGGACACGGTGGGGTATAATTTTTTGTGCTGGAATGAGAAATATTTTTATTGCACCAAATTTTTTCATTTTTTTTTTGAATTATTTTGCTTTTTCGGGAACTTTCGACTACTCCCCGGTGTTGTAGTACATAAAAAGTACAATTGATTCTCCCTGAAATGGGAATACTTCACTATTAAATGCTCTATACCACCCATCCTAATTTCCTGTCCTTTTAGTGACTTCTGTTACTACTTTGTATACAAACGTAAACAAGGTATAGTGTTAGTAAAGGTATTATGGTATTTTATAGTATATGTATTTGTGTTGGATGAAAGAAAAAAAATTACCGGAGCGGGAACTTTTCGAGGTATTCCGGTGTTACACATATAGAGAGGAACTATGGTTACACTAAATTTCACAGTACCCACTGCTGTCCAGCGCCAGAACATGGACGAAGTGCGCGATGAATTGATTGACCAGGCTGAAATCATTGAGGCTGAGTTTGTTGAGTTTTTGGCCAAAGTAGATATTTTGGTTGATATGGTCCGGACAGAAATGCAACAGACAATGGAATTAGACCCTGTTTTATTGCAGAAAACCCTTGTAAAGCTAACGGCGATAGCGTTTTCCGTCGGCCAAGGATTAGCTGATGCAGAGCAGTTTAAGGACATTTACGAAATGATACATTGGACGCCGAAAAGACAGGCGTACTCAGAGGCAGACAGAAAGCTGTATACTCAAACCAAATCTATCAGGCAACGCTATGCCGTTGATAGACTTAGCTCGGCTGAAGAAAGGTTAGAGAAACGAGTAACCGTTTGTCAAAGCCTGCTCAAACGAGCAATACCACCAGAAGTGTCCGGCGAGGGTGCATGATTATATCCATTTTGTTATTGCATGACAGTAAGTTAGACAATAAACAATACCTCAGAAAACTCAAAAAAAGATATCCAATTTTGAGTAAATTGGACGATATTATCATTGTTGTACATCGTCCTCGCAAATCCCTACCAAAAAAGGTACAGAGAAGGTTCGATAGGGTATATTACGACCAGACGAGTTTGGAATTTAGCAGAGTGGTGCCCTACATCGCTGTTGCCGGAAATCCACAGGTCGTAGCCATTGACTTAAAACGAAAAAGACGTGCGAAAAATCGCACATATGTAACTCGCCAAATTAGGCAACAGTCATAATGGAGAACACATGGTTGCAAAAAGCAAGGGGAAAAAGGTTCGGTCCTCGAAGTACTCAGACAGAATAAAATTCAAAAACAAAGTCCGGAGATTGGTCCGGCGCTTCAAAAACTATTCAAGCATGAAATTCCTCAAAGGCATGAGGAAAGACTTAGCTGATGCAGTTGAGCTTGAAATACAGATACGAAAGGCTAAAAAGTAATGGCTACACTATCATTCAAACGTTACCAAGAAGCAGCTGCACAAACACGACAGTATCCAAATATCATTGTGTCGGAAACTAAAGAAATAGGAGCTGTAGATGGTGGTCTGCCACTTACTCTTGAAACAACTACCGAAAACTGTCCATTTGTGTACTCAGCTTTGGGGTTGGCTGGTGAAACAGGTGAACTCATCGAGAAGCTCAAAAAAGCAGTACGAAATAATGGTGGTAAAATATCTGGAGAAGAACTATCGTCCATCTCTGCAGAAGTGGGGGATGTGCTTTGGTATCTCGCTGACGTCTGCACGGCTCTTGGAATTTCGCTTGAGGACTGTGCAAATGGGAACATCGCTAAGCTATTTGACAGAAAAAGCAGAGACGTAATTAAGAGCGAGGGAGACAACAGATGATTATTGGAATACACGGAAAGTCTCGTTCAGGTAAAGATGAAGTTGCAGATATTTTGTGTGATATGTTTGGCTTTGAAAAATTACTGTTTGCAGGTAAGCTTAAAGAGTTTGCTGTTGAACTGTTTGGCCTTGACCACGAAGCTGCTTATGTTAAGAGAGACAAAGCGGCGCGACAAATTTTGCAAGGAATAGGAAATTGCGTACGAAATAATATTACCTATCTCAAACACCAATTTGAAGGTGGTACTCACTCGTTTGGTTTGTCTAAATATCCAACGTGGGTTGAAAAAATAGCTGTTGATGAATTTGCTGTTGAAGTAACAGCTTTGAAAGGTAAAAAGAAATACACTAAACAAGTATTACAAGGTATTTTTGATTTGTTTAACAACTATCTAAGTGAGTTTGTAAACATTACAAATGGTTCACATGATAATGACATCTGGGTAAACTACTTAATAAGAGCCATAGACCAAGGCAAGCTTCACGTCATCCCAGACGTACGGCATCCTAATGAAAAAGAGGCTATACGCAAACTTGGTGGTAAGATAATAAAAGTTAACAGAATTGATAAACCTGAAATTGAAGCAGGAGCTGACCACATATCAGAGGTTGCTCTTGATTTAGACACTGATTGGGATTTTATTGTGACAAATGAGCATAAAACAGATTGGAAAGAAAGACTTGTGCTGTCCACCACTAACTCTGTCAGAAAGTTTGACAGTGAACAGGCTTTTGAGGAACAGCATAGAAGAAATTTTAAGATAAATCTCGATTAAACAAATGAAAAGACAGCTAATTCTTGACCTAGACAGTCATATGTGTCAGGTGTGGGGATGCGGAAATCCTTACACGTTAGAGATTCATCATATTATTCCACGTTCTCAAGGTGGAAGTGACAAACCTGAAAATACAATTACGCTGTGTAATCATCACCACGCTTTGATAACACTAAGAAAAATGACTGATATTGAAGTGTTAGAAAAACTGATAGGCAGAGCAAACTTTAGATGGCAAAGAGCGCTTGAGTGGCACAGACACCGAGCCAAAATAAGGAAAAACGGAAATGCAAAATCAAACAGTGTCCCTAGGTCTTCACAGCGCAGTGGGTGAGCTAACAGGAAAAATACTACAACAATTCATTGCGTTATCACCAGACAAAAGGCAAGAACTAGAGGCACAAGGTGTAAACCTAACTAGCATGTTTACTCAGCAGTTAGCACATCTTGTACAACAGGCGCGTGTTGGTTCCATATTGGTTGTTATGGAACAGGGAATTGGTAATATGGTTTTGCTAACTCCTGCTTTACGCAATCTTAAAGCTTCACACCCGTCCTTGAAAGTTACTGTACTCTGTCGTGAACCAGCAGCACAAGTAATTAGAGGGTGGGATTGTGTTGATAACGTTATTACAGAGCTTGAAGGTGACTATTATGACTTGGCTTACTTTACTATTTGGTCTGACGGTTTCAAAGCACAGTACGGAGACAAATTCACTCATTACTGTAAATCCAGTATTCAAGCACATAGACGAACTTTCCATGAATCACTACAACACAACACCGTTGCTGAATTCATGGAGTCCTTTGGAGACATTCCACCCTCTCATTGCCAAGAAGCAAACCCGTCAGATATGGCTGAGCTTTTGAATTTGTTCAACGATGTTGGACTTCTTGTGCAGGGTGATGAAGGATTTGGTACACCTACAAATGCTACATTACGTCCTTACATTGTGTTTGCTGACACTGCCTTGCGCTTCGGAAGCGGTGATTGGGATGCCAAACGCTGGCCTCATTACGCAGAGCTGGCCAAAAAGATACAAAAGAAGATGCCCGGAGTAAAGGTTATAATGGTAGGCAATCAAGAGGATAAGGAAGAGGCTGAGGATACAGAATGGCCAGACAATGTCATTCTTGACTTCATGGGTGCAATCAATATCCCACAGCTGGCTTCCCTGATTAAGATGAGTCAGTTCTTTGTGGGCAATGATACTGGTCCTACTCATATCGCAGCTGCTGTTGGGGCAAAGACGTACGCTATTTTTGGTCCAACATTAACCGGAAAAAACTACCCTCTAGGCAAAGACGTTACTATCTTGAACAAACGCCTGCCATGCTCACCTTGTCAATACACAGAACGCTTTACCAACTGCTCTTGCCTCAGTACATTCACTTCAGAAGAGGTGTACAATCGTATCTTCTTTCCGGAAAACAGTGAACAGAAACGAATTATATTGGTTGGTGATTTTGGAACTGGTGGCTCTCTTGGTGCTTTTCGTAATGAACACTTTATCAAAAAGACACTTGAAAAGAAGTTTGGGTATAAAGTAATTGCTCACGACTATCGCGCCAATTTGAAGAAGCATAATGGTGACATAATGAAGACTACATATGAGCTAGTTAACGAAGCACTGTTCCAAGACCCCGAACTGGTGTTGATTTGTGGTGGCCAAACTATCCACCCAGCTGTGCTGATGGCAATTGACCAAATCAATCCAAACATTAAAAAAGCAGTATGGTATGTAGACAACAGAAGACAGATTGAACAATGGTTTGCACAGTTGAGTTCTATTTGTAACGCTTCATTTTGGAGTACTGGATTTCCGGATATGGTATCACAAGTGCTTTGCCTTAACCAGCGTCCTTGTGAGTTCCTTCCCATCGTGCCTGATGATACGATGTTTAAGCCCATGCCTGACATCGAAAAAGATATTGATGTGTTGTTTGTGGGCACACCACACTCCAACGAGCGTGTGTTTTTATTGCAGATGCTGGCCGACACTTTACCTGACGATGTAAATTTTCAAATCTACGGTAATGGTGAATGGCCTGAGACTTTGAAAAAGTATACCAACCCTGGAGTTTTTAATAAAGATTTTGCTAAATTGTTGAACAGAGCTAAAATTGTTATTAATCAAAACATCATCAACGACGTACCACTATACTTCAGTGACCGTTATTTCTATCCGATGGCCAGTAAAACAGTAGGCTTGAATTTTGCTGTTCCTAATTTGAGTGATATGTTTCAAGATGGTAAGCACATGGTGTTCTGGACTAACCCTCAGGACGTAGCCGACAAAGTTAAAGAGTTGCTTGCTAATGACAAGAAACGTAACTACATCGCTGAACAGGGATACAAATTGTATAAAGAGAAATACACACTTCAGAATATCTTGAGGCAGCTTTTGGATAGTGTGGGACTAACTTATACGGAGAAGAAATAAAATGGGAGCTGAGCAAAAACACTTAGAACCTTTGAAAATTGACCCCAGCATGACAGATGAAAAAGCTGATGCTCTTGGTATGTTGGCAATGTCGTACACAATGACTCAACGCATGAGGGAGTGCCGTGAGAAAGGAAAAGCTGGCTGGCACCGAATAGGCACAACTGACCCTGCAACTGGAAAAGCAAACTCACCTGAACGCTTTGCTGCTGATGCAATTACTGCAATTAACGAAAAACGTTGGGTGGATGCAGCCAATTACATGATGATGCTGTTCAATTTGGAGAACATGGATAATGATTGCCACACCTGAAGCCGTTGACATAACACAAAGTGAGTTTCACTTTTTCGGAATAGACACAGCACTTGGTAAAGACAGAGTTGCTATTACACAATGGGGTATGGATGAAAAGACAGGAAAGATAACCTATGAAGTTAAACCTTGGTGGAAATGAAGAATATGATGGTGGGCCGGATTCTCCAAAATTGGAGGGGTTCACACATGTTGATATTCGCCAGATTGATGGCGTTGAGATTGTCTGTGATGTTTCGAAGAAGATACCACTTGAAGATAATTCGGTTGAAGAGATTAGAGCAAGTCACATAATAGAACACATTCATCCCGATGAAATCGACAGCGCTATTACTGAGTGGGTTCGTATCTTGAAGCCCGGGGGCTTGTTACGAGTTTATTGTCCAAGTGCTGAGTTAATTGCAAAGGCATTTGTGATGGGTGACATCAACATCACACGATTTAGTGAACTAATTTTTGGTGCTCAAAAGTATGAGGGTCAAGATGGAATCGTTGGTTCAGACGATGAATTGGCAGCTAGCGTAAATATCCACAGAGCAGCGTGGAGCAAAGAACGCATTAATGCTTTGTTGGAGTGTGAGGGACTTACAATCATTGGAAACGAGCCGAGACCAAATGCATATCCATTTGACCTTGGCGTACAAGCAAGGAAACCGCAATGAACATAATTTATGCGCGAATGCAAGGGTATCAATGGATAAGCACTCCTAGTGATGCTGTTGCGCGTGAGATGGAAAAACAAGGACATAAAATACATATTGCTGAAGCAATTAATAACATCCCACCTGGAAATTATGACTTTGTGTGGAGTCCTTACGAGACAAGTTTGATTCTTGGTAGTGCAATCTCTAAAAAGTTTGAAATACCTTTAGTGTCTCACTTAGAGGTAATACCACCATGGCGCATTTTCCCTAATATTGATGTGGAAAACCATGGACTACCGAAAGATGACCCTGAGGTACAAGCTGAAAATTTAGCAGGAACATCTGATTATTACCAAAAGATAATTGAAATCTGGAAAGACGCTGATATTAAAACATTAAGCACTCCTGTCAGACTTCCTTATCACGAAAAGTACTTTGGGCCTCTCGAAGATGTTAAAATTCGTTTCCCTTCAATTGATACTTATATGATTGAACGAGCAAAACAATTATATACACCTAAAAAGCAGAATAATGTTATCTTGACTGTCTCTCGATTAATGCCTGTCAAACGGTGGGATATTTTGGTTGAAGTAATGAACAGACTGAAGACTAAGGTAGTATGGAAAATTGTGGGTGCAGGTACTTATGAGTCAACCCTAAAAGAATCTCTTACTAATGAAAATGTTGAGATTCAGTTTTTAGGACATAAATGGCTGTGGGCTAAGCTATATGAAATGTTGTCAGCTCGTTTATTTATTTTTTCGACAGGTGCAATGCCTCCAATGGAAGCAGCCTTGTGTGGCACTCCTGCTGTTGTAATGGAGTCACAAGGAAGTGACCATATACCTGAGTTTAAGGATTTCCAAAAAACGAACTTTGGTGATGCGTTGCCTATCTTTGAGTATGGTCAATTTGATGAAATGGCTGCCTTCATTGACGAGGAAATGAGTAAAGAAAAAAGTACATTGTTAGAAACATTTGACACTGTCAAAAAGTTTAACAGTGGACGCTGTGGTGTGACATCGTCAAAAATTAACGCGCAACAGATTTTACAACGGTTTGCAGATTGGACACTCAATGTTTAACGCTGACAAAGAATTACGTGATTTCTTAGATATTGAATATGAGATTGATTGCATATCAGACAAGACACAAGTGATTGCATATGATGTTGAAATGAAAGTTGAATCGTTTAAGTCGTATTTAGACGCAGGGACACATGACATAACATTTGTTGAGCAAAAACCAAAACAAGACATAGCAGACTACAACTCCAAACTTGCGAGAACCAAAGCAAGAATAGTTATTTGTTCCAGTTCGCCTTGGCCAAGTAATGATGGGACTTTATACTTCATTGTCAAAAATCCCAAACTTGTCTTTTTTAAGCTTCTTATGCGTTATCAATATGTCCCTGCTGTGGTATTTCCTCACTACGCCGCAACCATTGATTCTAGCGCAAAGATAGGCAAAAATACTATTGTGGGTGAGGGGTCAATCATTCATGGAAATGTAATCATTGGTGACAACTGCATAGTTGAAAACAACACGGTTATTGGAGGTAGTGGATTTAGTTCCGTTGAGGATACCGACGGAACACGCATATGGGTA
>Ga0114923_10001603_pt1 | contig 15628 bp, 14 predicted proteins | sample SumtaG_FD_89578 | JGI IMG/M metagenome (GOLD analysis project Ga0114923, IMG submission 89578) | Deep subsurface microbial communities from Indian Ocean to uncover new lineages of life (NeLLi) - Sumatra_00157 metaG | ecosystem: Environmental > Aquatic > Marine > Oceanic > Sediment | place: near...
AGTGGTGGTCAAGGTTATGATTACATTACCACATTTTTAGCTCCATATGCACATGGTGTTTCTGAGAGAGAAATCGAGCAATCAATGCAATGTTTAATATTTGAAACAAACCAGATTTTCGCTGCAAGAGGTGGTCAAGTGCCTTTTACATCAATTTCATGTACTCCAGCAGTACCTGATGGTTTATTAAATATTCCTGCAGTCGGTCCTCATGGGCAGATTGTTGGGATTTATGGGGATTATCAAGATGAATGCCTTAAACTTTTTGATGCTTTAACTGATGTATATATTCAAGGAGATCATAATGGAAAACTCTTTGCATTTCCAAAACATGAGATAAAGATAAAAAAAGAATGGCTTCAAGAATTTGAGCCATCTTACTTAAAACTTATGGAAGAAGTTGCTACAATGGGAACACCATATTTCCTTAATATGTGTCCAGAATGGATGCCTGATGAAATTCACAGTCAATGTTGCAGAAAGTTTCTAAGTGGGAATCAAATAATCGAGCAATGCAACCTTGATCCTGAAAAAAGGAAAAATGTTAATATATGGGAAAATTATGTTACAATCGGTTCATTACAATCAGTAAGTCTAAACCTACCTCGTTATGCCTATCTTTCTGAAAAAGAAGATGCCTACTTTGAGATTTTAGATAAGAAAATGGAACTTTCTGCCAGGATTTTAAGGAAAAAATGGGATTTAATAAAAAAAAGATTAAAAACGGGTCATTTACCTTTATGTAGCGGAAAAATCAATGGTAAATCAATTTTTAATCTCGAAAATCAAAATCTTTCGATTGGCTTTACAGGATTGAACGAAGCTGTTAAAAGTTTAACGGGTTATGAATTGCATGAGGACAACACATCATACGAACTTGGAAAAAGAATTTTGAATTACATGGTTGCAAAATGTAATACGCTGACAGAAAGAGACAAAAAATATTATTCTCTCTGGGAACAACCCTCAGAATCAACATCTAATCGTTTAGCAAAATTAGATTTAAAACATTTTCCAAAGAAAGCAATTCCTCAATCTCAGGGTAATTCTGCTTATTATACAAATTCAGATCATTTTAGATATGATGCAAATATTGCTTTATCGGAAAGAATTAAAAAACAAGGAGAATTTCATCCGATAGTAAATGGTGGTGTAATTACTCATATTTGGCTCGGTGAGCAAAAGCCAGATGTAGAGGGCTTATGGGAGCTGACAAAGAAAATCTGCCTAAACACTAATACTGCCTATTTTGCCTATACTTCTGATTTCATTTATTGTACATCATGTAGAAAAATGATTAGAGGAAATCAATTTCATTGCCCACAATGTTATTCTAAAGATGTAAAAGTGTATTCAAGAGTCACAGGTTACTATAGTGAGGTAAATAGATATAATCCAGGTAAGAGAGCTGAATGGGAAGCACGTAAGCGAGAATCTCTTTTTCACTAGCTTTTTATTTTCTATTTTTTAAATATACTCCAATACTATTTCATATATGGTGCTAAAGAATTCATTAATAGAAATTCAAGAAATGGTTGATAAGTGGATCCATGAGCATGGTGGATATTGGCCACCCCTATCAATGATTTGTGCTGCTATGGAAGAATTAGGGGAGGTTGCTAGAGAGATAAATTCACTTGAGGGATATAAACCTAAAAAATCTGGATTAAAGGATTCAAAATTAGGAGAAGAATTAGCAGATCTTCTTTTTTCCACAATTTGCATTGCAAATCATTACAAAATAGATTTAGGAGAAGAAATAAATAAAGTTTTTGAAAAATATTCTAAAAGAGATTCAACCCGATTTTGTTAAACTATTTTTCTATCTTTTAGGTTGTTAGAGCAGAGCGCTGATTTTTTTTGCTTCTCCTAAAATAATTCTTTTTATTTTGTGAATGCATTTACAATTCTAATAGAATCTAAAGCTCTAAATTATTATATCTATGATAAAATATATTTAGTTATTTTTCTATTTACTATTTAGAAAAAAAAATTTTAGGAGTTTAATTTTTTATAGTTTGATTTAAGAATATGGGGAAAGATAAAAAAGCTCTAGGGATAAAAACCACTCGATATTTTACAAAAAATTGTTCAAAATGTGATTTCGAATATCCTAATTGGTTTACTAATTGCCCAAAATGCGGAACAGCCTGGGATGAATTAGAGGCAAAAGCATTTTCCGCATCAAACAAAAAACTAAAAAAAACAATTAAAATTGTAGTAAAGATAACAGAAGAAGATTTCAGTAGAGCAATTCTGAATGTAAATCTAATTTTCAGTGCTGACCAAGGAAAATCATGGTATCAGATGTTAATGGAGTCAACAAGTGATTACTATCTCGTTGAGATAGCTGAAATTCCAATGGGTTCAGTAATTATTTATTATATAGAAGTATATTTGGAAAATGGGGAAAAGGTTATCGAAAACAATGATAACAAATATTTCTATTATAAAGTAGGAGTTTCAGTTGGAGAACCGGAAGAAAAACCTTCAGAACTAGAACGAAATGAATTAAAAGGAAAAATTAGGAAAACAGAAATTAAACCTCAGAAGTACACTAAAAATCCTGTTTCATCCCAACTACCGACACCTCATATTTCTAGCGAGATGATAAAACCGTCTCCAGAAATTCGTCAAGAGACAATAAATTCTGTTACCATGAATAACCCCCCAAAACCTTCTGCAAATAATTTAACGATTTTTGGGAAACCTCAGACTACAATTGATCCAGAATTAAAGGTATGTACTCATTGTAACTCTAAAATAAAGAAGATGTGGAGTACTTGTCCTATATGTGGAAAAGATATTTAATAAGTTGAGTACTAAGAATAACCACTTATCATTTTTTGTTATAATTTATAACTGACTTCCGCACTTATTGCAGAAAGTATAATCAGAAGACAACCTTGCACCACAATTGTTGCAAATTATAAATTCTTTTTTATCTGATGAGGAGCTTTTCTTTTTAGTTTTTTTTGGAACTGATTGAATTGGTGTAAAGGAACTAGGTTTAGTTTCTATCTCTGTGGAATTTGGGATTATCCTCAATTTGCTTTTTTCCTGGTTTTGGGTTTTTCCTGTTTTACTAAATGGAACAAAAGAGCCTGTTTGTGCATTTTCTGGTTCTACTTCTTTTTTTGCTAAGGTTTGGAATAGAGAAGGAGTATTAGGTGATTCACTTGCAGAAATTGGTTTTGGAGTAGACTGAAGGATTATGCCATTGGTACTTCCCAAATTTTCCTTCTTCTGTTTTTTAGACTTTCCCTTCTTAGCATTTTTCATATCTTCGATTAACTTTTGTTGTCGATCTTTTTCTTCTTGTAGTTTTCTCTCTTTTTCTTCCTTTTTCTTTTGCTTCTCTCTTTTTATGTCCTCAGCTAATTTTTGCTGCCGTTCTTTTTCTTCTTGTAATTTTCTCTCTTTTTCTTCCTTTTTTTTCTGCTTCTCTCTTTTTATGTCCTCAGCTAATTTTTGCTGCCGTTCTTTTTCTTCTCGTAATTTCTGCTCTTTTTCTTCTTTCTGCTTCAGTTTCTCTTTTTTCTTTGAATCTTTCTTAGAATAAAATGGTTTTGATGTATAGTCCACTAAGGAACTAGGTTTAACCGAAGGCGGTTCATTTGTCGCTAAAAAAGGAGCGGGTGTTGGAGGGCTACTTTCTGAGGAATTTGCTGCTTGATCTATATGAAATCCTTCTGGAGCTGGGGCAGGAACGGGGATATTTGTGGTGAATGGGGCTGCTTTTGGCGAGTAGGCTTCCTTACTAGATATTGAAGAAGTTTCTTCAGGAGATTCAATCATTGGTTCGTTAGGGCTGCTCTCTAATTCTTCTTCAGCTAATATTTCATCTTGAGTCTTAAATTCAAATTCAGTAAAGGTTTTAGGTTTTCCTTCTACTGTAGGTTCTGGAATCGATATTTCTGGTTCAGTCTCTGACTCAAAAGAAGAGCTAAGATTTGATGGGGATTTATTCGGTGGTTCTGGGACGGGAGGTGCAGAGTAGTCGAATTCTGGTTCTGGCTCAAATACAGGGTCCTGTTTTACAGTCGAAAATGGTTCTGGAACAGGTGGGGCTGAATAATCATCACCGGTTTGTACTTGAGGTGATGTAGGGACTTGTGCAGAAGAAGCGTTGGGAAGGATTTCTCCTGGGTTAAAAACAATATCCTTTGATAAAAGTTGATCTGGTACACCAGATCCTATCATTAAACAAGCAAGAATATAGAAACAATCACCAACACCTTCACCCGTTTTGGCTGATGTCTCCATGTAAAATAAATTAAAATCTCGAGTGAATGTATTTATTTCTTCTAAAGAAACTGCTCTCTGATCAACTAAATCACTTTTATTCCCGAGCAGTAATAAAGGTATCTCTGTTTTTACATTTGCTCTAATCTCTTCAATCCATTGGGGAAGATGTTCAAAACTTGATGAATTTGTTAAATCGAATATTAATAGTGCTCCCAATGAGCCTCTATAATACATAGGCCTAATTGAGCTAAAACGTTCTTGTCCTCCTGTGTCCCATATTTGTAACTTAGATCGAATTGGCCCTTCATTAGAATCAATTGAAATCGTTTTAACGTGAAAATCTACACCGATGGTCATTTTATAATCCTCTGTAAAGAATCCTTTACTAAAGCGAAGGGTTAACGCGGTTTTTCCAACTCCCCCATCACCTACAACAATAGATTTAAAAAGATAATCGTATTCTTCAGCCATTACATGCCCACTGTTTAAGTTTCACATTAAATTATTTCTTAAAATTATATAGAGTGTATAAGCTTATATATAAATACTATAAATACAAATTTATAATTTTATTTATATCAATAAAATCCTATTCAGTTATAATTCTTATAATTAAATAAGTTATCGAGATATTATTTTTTCTACAGTTGTTATTATAAAAGGAGTATCCTTAATTGTAAGAAAATGTAATTAAAAGATAAAATTTTTTATTAAGGATTCATATATTTTTTTTACTGTTTTAGAAGTTGATTATTATGGTAGAACCGAAAGATATTGATTTTTACTCATTAGGATTTAATTTTATGGCAACGAAATCTATGTTTATCTCTGATTATAAGAATGGAAGTTGGGATGAAGGCAGATTAGTACCATTTGGAAATTTTGAAATTTCTCCGGCAGCTTGTGTTTTAAATTATGGACAAGGTATTTTTGAAGGAATGAAAGCATTAAAGACAAAATCTGGAGATATTACTCTATTTAGGCCAGAAGAAAATGGAAAAAGGCTGAACAAAAGTGGTGCTAGATTACTAATGCCTCAATATGATGTGGATAAATTTGTTGATGCTATCAAGAAGGTAGTGAAAGCTAATTGTGATTATATCCCACCATATGACAGTGGTGGAGCACTATATATTAGACCTTTATTAATTGGAAACCAACCCGTTTTAGGAGTTGCCCCTGCCGAGGAATATAAGTTGATAATTTACACAGTTCCTGTAGGACCTTACTTTCCTGAAGGCTTTAAAGGAATCAATTTAGAAATTTCAAAAAAGTATATAAGAGCCGCACCAGGGGGTACTGGATCTGCTAAGACTTGCTGTAATTATGCCGGAACAATGCTACCCGCAAAAGAAACTAAAGCAAAAGGATTTGCTCAAATTATATATTTAGATGCGATAAACAAGGAAAATATAGAAGAAGTTGGAACAGCTAATTTTTTTGGAGTCGTAAATAATAAACTGGTAACACCTAGAAAGTCAGGAACTATCTTAGAAGGAGTAACTCGAGATGCAGTATTAGAACTTGCTTCTAAAAAACTGGGAATTGAGGTAGAAGAACGAGATATACCCTATAGGGAGATTTTTGAAGAGAGTTGCACTGAAGCATTTTGTACAGGCACTGCGGCAGTTATAACACCTATAGCATCAGTATCTTTAGAGGATCAGAAGAAAGTTTTCAATAACAGTGAACCTGGTGAAGTTACCACAAAAATTTATAAAATACTGACAGGGATTCAATACTTAGATCTTGAGGATGAATTTGATTGGATAACTAAAGTATAACCTTTTTCTATACTTTTAGTTTGATATTTCTTCTATTAATCTCAAAAATGCTTCTTGAACATTAATACCGGTTTTTGAAGAAATTTTTAAATAAGCAATTATATTTTTATGACTACTTCTAATTTTGGCTATATAATCATCAAAAACTTTCATTTCATTAAGATCCACGGCATCCCTTTTAGATCCTAATATCACTGTAGGGATCTCTCCATATTTACCCAATTTTATTATCCAATTTTCAACACTTTTAAGTGTAGTGAACCTTGAGAAATCAAATAATACAAAGGCTGCAAATGATCCATTTATGAAATCAGATAATAACTTTTTAAACTGATCTTGTCCTGCAAAATCCCACAAGATAAAATTATATTCGGATCCGTTGATTTGAACGTCTTTTGAAAAGAATTCTACTCCCTTGGTTAAATAACTATTCTCATCGAAACTATCATTAATCAATCGATTAAGAAATGAAGTTTTTCCTACTCCTCCATCTCCGGAGATAATAACCTTAATTGTTTTTTTCATTCTATTATTTACAATTTTGGTTAAAATTTAAAAAAGTACGATAAAATTTAATTTGCGTAATAGTAGAACAAAAAAAATATGTTAGTTAAATTAAATTTTCTATATGTATTTCTAAATTTCCGGGGGAAATCTCTTAGCCATTATTGATTAATTGTAGGATCATGTGAATTTATGATATCCGAAGAAGTTGCGAGCTACCAGTGCTTATAAGTTCACCTTCGTCATTCCAGACTTTTGATTTACAGAAAAAGATATTTTTTCCTCCTTTCAGACATTTTGCTTTTGCTGTCAGCGTTCCTTTGGAAACAGGCCTAAGAAATTCAACTTGTAAATCAATAGTAGTTATATATCCATTTGGATAAACTAAAGAGATTGCAGCACATGCACAACAAGAATCAATAAGAGATGCTATAACCCCACCATGAACCATACCATTCTGAGATAATTCTTCGCGTATTTGAATTTCAAAAGTTGCCTTCCCATTTCCAATTTCTTGTAGTTTCAGTCCTAAAGTTGAATAGTAGGGAATTCTTTTATAAAGATTTTTTATTAAATCCTCCATAATATGTATCCTCTTGTATTAAAATTTAACATTTACCAACAACGGAAATTTTCTAAAAATAAAAAATATTGCTTAAGGAAACCCACCAATTCTTGGCGTATAAATTCAAGATTATGAGTTCCTCTTTAAACAATTAGATTTGTATTCTAAATACATCATTAATTACTTCTATAAAAATTAATCTCACTTTAGTAAATTACTCACTTTATTCGATTTTAACTTATTAACCTCCCTAATTTCCTTTGATGGGAAACACTCATATTGAACGGTTTTATACGATTGAGATGATAAAGTATAAGTAAAACATTTTTAAACAACCAAGATTTCATAAGATTGATAAAAATGACGTCGTGGATGTTATATGGAGCATATGGGTATACGGGAAAGTTAATAGCCCAAGAAGCTAAAAATCGGGGTCATACTCCTATATTAGCTGGTCGATCAGCAGAAAAACTTCTTCCTGTCGCTGAGAATTTAAACTTGGATTATCAAATACTTGACTTGAAAGATAAAGATAATTTAGCGAAAATTCTTGAAGAAGTTGATTTAGTATTTCACGCTGCAGGTCCATATAAATATACAAGCGAACCAATGGTAAAAGCATGTCTAAAAGCTGGCTCTCATTATGTTGATATTACGGGGGAGACTCAGGTTTTTGAACAAAATTTTAAATATGATAAGGAAGCTATAAACAGAGAGATTGCAATTATTTCCGGAGTAGGATTTGATGTAGTTCCTACTGATTGCTTAGCAAAATATGTAAGTGATAAATTATCAGAGCCTAAATCCTTAGATCTCGGGATAACTGCAATGAGTAATCCTAGTCCTGGAACTCTTAAAACAATGTTAGAATATTTTCATACTGGACAATTAGTAAGAAGAAACGGGGAACTTATACGGCTTAAAAACGATGATATTCGAAAAATTCGATTTTCTGATAAAGAACGCGTAGTAAGACCCGTCACTTGGGGTGATTTGGCAACTGCTTACCGAACAACACATATTCCAAACATAACTACTTTTATGCCTTTACCCAAAAAATTTCCAAGTTTACTTCAATCTCTGGGGGTATCTGTAAAAAATTTTAACGAAAATGAGGAATCCAAAAAAAAAGTTACAGATTGGATTGAAAAGAACATTCATGGTCCCGATCAGGTTAAGCGTGAAACATACCGATGTTATCTTTGGGCGCAAGTTATTAATGATAAAGGAGAAAGCGCACAAGCTTGGGTTGAAACTATGGAGTCTTATAAGTTCACTGCTGTTGCAGGGGTACGATGTGTTGAAAAACTATTAGAACTTAATCTAGTAGGAGCATTAACACCAGCTTTAGCTTTTGGAGCGGATTTCATACTAGAGATTCCAGGAACAGTTCGAATCGATTCTATTGATTAATTCATAAAAAATACCATATACATTGAGAAAAAATTAAAGAAGAGGGTATTTCATAAATTTATTTTACTACTCTAAATTTAACAAAATAAGATAAGATAAGAATAAATAACATTTACAATTTTGACCAAAGCGACAATGCCTAATTCTATCAATGTTATTACCTTATTTCTTAAAAAATGTGTAGGTTGTGGAATTTGTGTGGAATTATGCCCAAATTATGCTATTCCTACCTCTCTAATTGGATTTATATCGTCAATTGCAAAAATCAATAAGAATAAATGTGATGGTTGCGGGAAATGTGTTAAAGCTTGTTCTCATGGGGCATTAATAATGCTCAACAGTGAAGATCTATGATATTATTGTCTATCTACGAATTTTTTGATGCAATCGTCTCGTACACGATAAACATTATATATTAACTTTAAGGTAATTCAAACCAGTTTGATCATCATGAAAGACTCGATATTTTTTTCCGACTAACTCATGTTCACTTAAGTTTTGTAATGCTTTAGAGTCTTCTTTTAATAACGCTAATGTATTTGAACCATTTTCAAGATGTCCCATAACAATTCCTAAATCTGGCGTTCCATCTCTTTTATAAGTAATAGTATAAGCCTTAATAGTCAAGATCCCATTGGCTTTTTCTACAGGCTTAGGAAGTTCTTCTTTCAAGATTTCTTGTTGCACCTCTATAAATTCATTAGTACTCCAAGGTTTTATAGGGGGAGTTTTCCCATAAATTGTTACAGATAGTTTGGTATTCCATCCCCCATTTGCTATTTGCATTATTTTTAAAGAAGAATTCTTACGAATTAGATCTACGGCTGTTATAACTGGATGTAAAGAATAATTATTCCATGGTCCTCCAAAAAAAGGCATTCCCCCAGTTATAGTAAGTGAGCGTGAGTCATCTTCCTTAATTTTCAATGCATTCCGTATAATCTGTACCATTGAAGGAAAACAACTATAAAAATCAAACAGATCAATATCCCTCATTTTAAGTCCAGCCTGAGCAAGCGATATTCGAGATGCATTTTTTGCAGCAGGGGATTTGATCAGACTCGGTCGTTGAGTTATATTAAAAATATTTTGTAAATCTCCCCCTCCCATTAAATAAATCCATTTAGAAGGTTCAATGTTTAGTTCTTCAGCAAATTCTTGAGTGGTAAGTAAGATCGCACCTGATTGATCAACAAAGGGATTAGAACACATATATTTTGTATATGGATGATTTACATTACGATTTTTTGGGGTCGGTGTAATAATCTCTTGAGCAGTATAGAATTCTTTGAGCCAAGCAAATGGATTATTCGAAGCTACTTTACTGAATTTTTCAAAAAGTTTCCCAATACTCAACTGGTGTTCTTCTAAGCTTCTGTTTGAAGCATTCCTTAATGCTGTTTCGAATAGAGCATACGAAATTGCAGGAATATGTAAATTATATTTTTGTTCAAATTCGTTTAAACTTTTCATTTTTCCTGCTTCTGGATATTTAGAATTTTTGTATTCAGGCCAGTTTAAAACTAATTTTCCTTTTCGTGCCAAATTCGATGAATACCATGTTTCACCTCCCGTAATTAGAACCATCTTGCTTTTTCCTTCAGTAACAGAAAGTGCTGCTTGGTTGAGAAGTCTTAGAGATGTATTGCCACTAGAGGTTGATAAAACTTTAATAGATGGTTTTATTCCAAGTATCTCACATAATTCACTAGGAGCATCCTCGTAAGACCAACTGGCAAAAAAAACAACATATACGGAATCAATAAATTCGCTTAAATTGATTACTTCTGAATCTTCTATCGCTAATTCACTTGCTTTGGCTATTAACTTAAGAGGATCTAGTGGATTTTGCGTTTCTTTAGACTGAGTAAGTTGGGCGGCACCAATAATTATTGGCCAAGATTTTAAATCCTTCATTATTGAAATACAATCAAATTAAGCAGTATTTAATTCAAGATCCTATCTAAACTTTCATCAAATATTCCTCTGGTATCTCCTGCCCTAGTCCTGCTGCCTTAAATTTCTTACCATTCTCCACGTAAAGATTTGAGCCCCATTTTCCCATTCTCTTATCGGGGTATTCTTTCTTTTTTGTTGCTGGTACTCCTGCATAAAGACAATTATCATCTGCTTGTCCTCTAATAACAGAACCTCCGGCTAGGACTACACCTTTTCCAACATTAGCGTTTTGTAGAACAGATGCGCTAATACCTATAAGGGTTGAGTCACCAATTGTTGCAGGACCATGAACCATTGATAAATGCCCAAGAGTCACATTTTTTCCTATATTTACTAAACCTTTGACAGTTGTATGAATTACACAATTTTCTTGAATGCTTGTGTTTTCACCTACAATAATTTTTCCCCAATCTCCTCTAATTTTTGCACCAAACCACATGTTTACGTAAGGACCAATTTCTACGTCTCCAATTATAACTGCGTCTTTAGCAATGAACGCCGTGGGATGTATATTAGGAATTGTTCCGTCAAATGGTGATTTAACAATCATTTTCTAAATCTCACTACTTTTTAAAAAATATAATAGATGATTTCTAAAAACTCAAAAATTATTTAAGATTTTTGAAACGATCTTCCAAAGAAAATCATGATTTTCTGATTATGAAAAGTTAAAAAGTTGCAAATTCCATTTTTTTATTGTAGATATAATCTTATCATGGAAATGATCATGAGAGTTAATGTGATTTACGAGGAAAACCTACAAATTCCTGCGGAAAAAGCGTTTGATCTTACTATGCAATGGCTGAGTAGTCAACATAAAGCCAAAATAAAAGTATCAACACCTCCCAAATTTATTGAGGCAAAGCAAGGGACAATGATGACTAACACTGGTCATGATCCGAATTGGAAAAAGAGAATTAAAATTAGTTTCTATGAATTAGAAGGAAGCAAAACGCTAATAAGAGTAGAAGCAAGACCTCTTTCACGTAATATCATAAGAGTTGAAAAAATGAAACAGTCTTGGTATGAGGGACTCTTTTCTCACTTATTTTCTCTACTCCATAGTATTGGATCGGATAAAAAACCCGTTAGTGTTATACAAACCAATTTTAAGAAACATCCCGATTTTAATTACTGCCCTAATTGTGGAAAAAAGGTTGAAGAGAAATCGGTGATTTGCCCTGTGTGTGGAATTGAAAGAGATTAATCTAGTAAGAAAATTATAGACATAATTAAAAAGCAGACCATAACAACCAACATCAAAAAACTTATTGCGAAACAAAACGCAAGTTGAGTAATATTACATGCAAACGAAATGAGAATAAATAATACAAGGGATAGAATAAATGAAAGAAAAGATACAGTAATTTTATGCTTCATAAATTACCTAATCTGGTTATTCTATTAAGGTTTACTTTTTAGTAGGTATATTAAAATACCTAATAGTGGTAAGTATTTTCGATTGTTTACAAATTATAATTTTTCTTTTTTAGCATATGGGTCATTTCAAAAGACATGATGAATTCTTTAGAAAGATCATGGTTAACCTTATTGATAGAGAACAAAGAATGTAATATTCCTCGGTTAGAATAGGTCTTTGAATTTTTTTTAGTAAGAATTTTAACCTCAACTTCCATTGTATCACCAACTCTTAGAGAAGCTTTGAATCTTAGATTTTTTATCCCTAATAATGCTATTACAGTTCTTTCATAAAGGCCTAATTTCAAAAAAAGACCTAATGCCAATGGAATAATAAAAGGACCCGGAAATACAGGAGATTTATAGGGCATCTCTTCTGCGGCATAAATTTCATCAAAAAACATAGACAAATTGAACCAGCACAGATTACAAAAGTCTATCAAATCTCCCTCTCGTAGAGTCCTTCTTGAGGTAAGATAGGTTTCTCCCTCCTGAAATTCTTCAAAGTATTTTCCTTTCATCTCAGTAATCTCAACCACCCTTTATAGCTTATTTTATGTTTAAACGATGTTTTATTTTAAGTTTTTCTATGAATAGTAAATATCGATTTTTCTTAAATGTAGTCGTTATTCGATTTTAATTTACCTTTTAGCCAAAGTTTTTAATTTTTTTCCTCTTTCTTTCTCCAAATAATCAAGTATCTCAAGATTTACTTTAGAACTTATTAATATTGTTACTAGTGTATACCTTTAATGAAAGAAGAAATTAAACGAAACTGCGTTTTAATCAAAAGATTCGATGGTTTTGATGACTATATTTCTTTAAGTATAGAAAAGAAGGGTAATGTCGATGATAATCTTCATGAAAAAAACAATAGGATAGTTATATATGTGGGAGAAGATCCCACATTAATAATACCTAGCATTGAATTTCCCTCAGTTGAGGTAGCTATTGAAGAAATAATTGATAAAGAATATTCTTATAAAGAAATAAAAGGAATGTCAACTGCAGAAATTCTTTTAAAAAGAATTGATTTGGACATTCGTGCTTGGTCAAAAAATAATTATGACAGTCATTTTCTATATTATAAAATATCATTCCCTCTTCTAAAACGACTTAGGGAAGTTGGGGAAACTAAATTTCAAATTATTTTTCAACAAGAAATTTTAAAGAAATATGCCACTGGTCCTTTACAAGTAAAGAAGTATTTAGATCAAGAGGGGTATTTGGAACTTATTAGCGACTTCTTCTAGTTTATTTATATTGTTAACTGTGTGATTAAATACTGCCCTTAAATATAAGATAAAAAATTAGTTTTATAAAATAAAAAAATAAAGTAAAATTAATTTGATTTAAGTCTGATAATCTTTATTTAAATCATCATTTATACCAGCAACATTTTTTACAAGTTCTTTCTTAGATTCAATGTCATATTGAGTTGTAATAGCTATACTTTCCATTATAGGGGATCCACCTCCGTGATAACTCCCAAAAAGATGAACTCCTCCTGTTGCTGAGACATACATATCACCAACATATCTCCAAAATTGAGCCGCATTTTCAGGAGAGATCTGAGGATTTCTCATTATATATTTATAAAGATGGTCTTTGAGTTCTGGATTTACAAAATCTCCTTCGTGAGGGAAAGTTGCAGGAATACCACCTGAGAGATCCACGATTATCTCAGCTTCACGAAATACATTTTCTCCTGATAAACATCGTCCAACGTTGCAATATATCGAATTCGGGATGTAGCTTCCGGGTCCATAAGGTATAAAACCTACACCAGGCATATATACTTCTGGTTTCCCTAGGTCAGAAGCAGTGTAACCTGCGGCATATCCAAGCTCGGTTACCATTATTAATTCTGCTATTTTGCTCCTTACATGTGATGCTTTATGAATGTTATTATATTCCGCTGCTAATGCTGCTGTTCCTACTATTAAATCACCAATTGCAGGTTTACATCCGGAATAACTGTGACGATGAAAAAGAGCAAATAACAGCGCAAGAGTACCAGCATGCTGATATTCTCCACAAAGAAAAACTCTCTCCCATGGAACAAAAACATCATCAAATATTATATAAGAATCTGTAGCTCCAGGCATAAATCCACGTTTAAAATGTTTTCTTTCCCGTAAATTATGAATCGTAACTATTTGTTTAACACCTTCATAATCTCCAGGAAGGGCAAATGCAACAGCATAATCTTTATCCTCAGGTCTTAATGATCTAGTAGGGACGACTATAATCTCATCAGAAACAGAAGCTTCTGAAATATTGATCTTACATCCTCGAACTATAATACCGTCTTCCCTTTTTTCTACGACACGGACATACATATCAGGGTCTTTTTGATCTGCGGGTCGTTTTATTCGATTACCTTTTATATCAGTTTGGGCGCAAGCTGCAATTAAATCTTCTTTTTGAAATCGTTCTAACCATTTCTTAAAGTTCTCATGGTAATTTGTTTCCCCGTTATTTGATTTATCTGCTTCATAACTTACATTATATACTGCGTTCATTCCATCACATCCCATACAGCGTTGAATACATCCACCAACTTTTTGACATAATTTCCGAGTCATATCTTGCTTTTTATGAAGATCATCGGTATTTTGATGTACATGAGTGAAGCGATTAATAGTTTCTCCTGTAAGGTGAGATTTTGCTAAAATTAAATCGCTATATTTTGGGTCATCAACAACATCATAAGTCGTCCCTATTGTATTAATGCAAGGTAATTGTTTCTCATCTAAGCGATCAATCAGCTCACCATTGAAATAAATATTATTTTTCATTTTACTAAGATCTTTCATATATTGTTCTTTTGTTCTCATTTTGTTTACCTCGTTTTTTAGAAAATAATAGACCAAAAAATGGTCATATCTACTTAAGATTTCTAATTATTTAAAATTTTAAGTATTTATCATTTGAAAAATAGCTTTAATATGTCTCAAAAAAGAAAGTAGAGTCTAATATGTTTTACTAAACCAATTTTATGAGTAGATAGGCTGTAAAAAAATTATTAATCTTTGAATTCTTTAATAATCTAACTATAATATAACGCATTTTCAACTATTAGAATAGGCTTAGGGATAATTAAAATGGATATTGAAGAAAAGTTAGAATTAATGAAAGTTATGTTTAATCCTAAAAATGTTGCGGTTATAGGAGCAACTGACAGCATGATGAAAATTGGATCTATGGTATTTTCTAGCGTTTTAAGTTGTGGGTTTACCAAGAACCTTTATGGGATAAATCCGAATCCTAAATATGAAAATATAAAAGTAATGGGACATAATGTTTACTCCTCACTCGATAAGTGTCCTGAACCAATCGATCTCGTTGGAATTGTAGTTCCTCCAGATGCAGTAGTGGATTCCGTAAAACAAGCCATTGAAAACGATGTCAGAACCGCAGCCATTATTACTGCTGGATTTGGTGAAGTGAAAACTAAAGATAGACAGGACGAAAATAAGGAATTAGTTAAACTAGCTGAAAAGGGAGGATTAATTTTTGTTGGACCTAATTCTATGGGATTTTATTCATCAGAAGATCGATTATCCCCCCTCCATTTAGGATTTGGTTTTATGATGCCTAGACCAGGAAACCTATCAATTGTCTCCCAATCGGGAACAATGGGAACTATTTTATGTAATGCCATTCAACAAATTAGATATTTTGTATCCAGTGGGAATGAAGCTTCACTCACCTTAGAAGATTATTTAGAATA
>Ga0114923_10001604_pt1 | contig 15625 bp, 14 predicted proteins | sample SumtaG_FD_89578 | JGI IMG/M metagenome (GOLD analysis project Ga0114923, IMG submission 89578) | Deep subsurface microbial communities from Indian Ocean to uncover new lineages of life (NeLLi) - Sumatra_00157 metaG | ecosystem: Environmental > Aquatic > Marine > Oceanic > Sediment | place: near...
CCGGTAAGCCCAACTGCGACCAAACGACCCACCACCCTTGTGATAGATAAGGGTATCTGGATGCACGCCCATGCGCCAGCTGTGCTGGTCAATCCGACGGCCTAAATCTATATCTTCGTAGTAACCCCGGCCAAATGCCGGATCGAAACCACCAACTTCTTGGAAAACACTACGTCGGATCAGAAACGCATAACCTGCAAGACGATGCGTAAGGATGTAACCGCCTGGTTGGCGTGAATGCTGGTTAAGATTATAGTCGGCATAACCGTTGCCAGCAGGAATAATAACGGCAAGTTTCGAATCAACCGCCAACGCTGCACACAATGGTGTCAGGAAATCTTCACTTACCTCGGTATCTGAATTGAGTACCAGCACATAGGACGCATCGGAACGGCCAATTGCCTCGTTCACAGAAGTACCAAAGCCCTGGTTCTTCTGCGAGTGATGAACATGGACGCATTCATATGGTAGATCATCAAGCATCTCACGCGTCTCGGTACCAGACGCATCATCCTGGATATAAACATGCGCTATAGACTTACCAAGGTAAGATACGACGGAATCAATGCAACGTCGTGTCAGAACAGGCGCATTGTAGACCGGGATCACCACATCGACGGACGGTACTGCCATCTCACTCATACAGCTCAATAATATCCCTAAAGAATCTCTGAACAACTAAAGTAATTATGCCAAAGTGACAATCAGGATGCACTCACTCAGGTAAGTTTGATCTATATGGATCTAGCCCGTACTTGTTCTTCTAGCAAGGCGACATAACGAGGTAACACGTCCGGCTCCATGACATCGATTACTTCTCTCAGGAAGCGCTGACGATGCTCCTCTACGTAAAAAGAACCGCAACCGTTTGAAAGAAATCCTTCGATCTTTTTGTACACGTCATCTCTGCATCTCAATTCTGTCTCAGGCATGTAATCAGCTACTGTGGATCGGCCCGCATGTAGGTAATCAGCTGCTAACACAGGTTTGTTTATCTTAACTGCTTCAAACGCAACTGAGGTCGCAATATCGATAATAACATCTGCCCAGTTCAATAGTTGAGCAGAGTGGACATTAGCGCCTGCTATGCTCACATTTGGCAGGCGCAGAAGCGTGGCATCCTTTGTCAAAGATTGTTTCCAGCCAGTGCGGGTATGCGGTTTGATAACTATCTTAACCCCTGTGAAAGCGGCAATCATCTGCACCACTTCGCTAACTTCCTCCCAAAATGTCGTAAAGTTATTTTTTCTTAAAAAAATCGCCACTTTAAGTTTATTATCTGATTGGGTGAGTGATGAAGAGGGTAATAATTCAGCCAGCTTTGTCAGCCATTCGTCACAGTAGCGTGGTGAACCCAGCACAGCTATCGCCTGGCTATCCAGGAAAGGGCGGAAGCGTCCAGCACACAATTCATTTGGCACCACGAGCTTATCAAACATCCGTGCAGCGGCAAATGTATTATCCGGCTTGAGGCTCCATTCACGGCGTCGTATCAATTGATTGACATGGGGACTATCACCATGAGGCAACGATACCGTGCGAAAGCCCTTTGCGCGCGCCATTAATATCACCATTTCGACCCATTCAACGCTAATGACCGAATTTCTCTCGATCCAGTCAAATGCCACTACACCCTCATTAGCTCCTTCAAAACTATGCACCAACAGGCGCTTGCTAGTACACCGCCAGATAGGTTCACGTCTTTTAGCATCATAAATTTGAGCCAATACACTGACAAGAGGACCTATGAATGAACGCCGCAAGCTACCGCTCAACAATAGCATTTGTAGCCGCCATCTTATAAATTCGAGTGGTGGCAACAACTCACGAATATGAACTACTCTCACACCATCAAGCTTACTCAGAAATTCGATACGAAAATCTCTTCGAAACTGAACATTACCGATTAGAACGACATCGCAGTTATGGCCAGAATCGACCCATTTGTAAATGACCGGAGTAATGTGATCAATATCGTTATAATGGCGAAGGAAAAAAAGGGCTTTCATGCTCATGCCCTCATTCTTACTACCTTACTGACAAGCAATATGTCTATCATTTAATGGAATTTTCTAGATATGTACAGGTTGAGGAAACGCGCGAAATTGTACACTGGCAAGTGTTCAATTACCAGCTTAGATATCTCAGCCTCTCGCAGGGAGCCCTTCTCTGGTGGTAGGATTAGACTCTAAGAACAAACTTTTAATAAAAATACAAGTTCTAGATCCTAGTGTAGGCATTAGGTTAAACAACTAGCAATCAACAAATAAAAGAAAAAATCAAGATAGATAAACCCCAATAAACTTAAAATTACTAATGAAAACAATTGCTGTAATTCCGGCACGTATGGATTCATCGCGTTTTCCCGGCAAACCGATTGCAATGCTACTAGGCCGCACCATGCTTGAACATATCTACAAGCGCGTCACTATGAGTGACTCTCTTGATGCCACCTACATTGCTACTTGCGACGAGGAAATTAGACAGGTGGCACAAGATTTTGGCGCTCCCGTAATCATGACTGCTAATACCCATGAACGGGCGAGTGACCGGGTGGCCGAGGCAGTCGAAAAGATCGATGCAGAGCTCATTGTCATGGTACAAGGTGACGAACCGATGACACACCCGAAAATGATCGACACAGCGGTGGCACCATTCCAAGATGATCTGCAACTAAACTGTGTAAACCTCGTGCGCAGTATCGATAACGAAGCCGACTTCTACAATATCAACACTATCAAGGTAATAATGAATCAACAGGGTGATGCGCTTTATATGTCACGGCAACCGATTCCAACCATAGATAAATTAGGGTTTATGCAGACACCTACCTATAAACAAGTATGCATCATTCCATTTCGGCGCACTACTTTGTTCGATTACACTCGTTTGCCGCCAACGCCGCTTGAACAACTTGAATCCGTAGACATGCTACGATTGCTGGAGCATGGCTACCGTGTGAAGATGGTAAAAACTGAGTTTGACACACAGGCAGTCGATACAGAGGCCGACTTAGCACGCGTGGCTAAATTGATGGAATCGGATCCCTTGCTAGCCTCATATTGAAATCAGGCGCCATTCACAACCGGCGTATTCTGGCAGCTTTTTAAGGAGCACCCATGCAATTGAAATTAAAACTAGCCAAATCTGAGTTAACCCTTGGATCATGGATCACACTGGGTCACCCGGCAATCGCCGAGATCATGGCTGCTGCTGGGTTTGACTGGCTAGTTCTGGACATGGAACACAGTGTCTTAGAGCTGAGCGAAGTTCAAGCGTTGATCCAAGTACTCGATGGACAACAGTGCCCGGCCATCGTGCGACTGACTTCAAACCATCCCGACCAGATCAAACGGGTTATGGATGCGGGAGCAACCGGCGTGATGGTGCCTATGGTCAGATCTGCTGCTGATGCCAAAGCAGCGGTACAAGCAGTTTATTACCCTCCGCGGGGCCAACGCGGAGTTGGACTTGCTCGCGCTCAAGGTTATGGAGCACGGTTCCAGGAATATCGGCACTGGCTAGAGGAAAATGCTGTAATCGTAGCAATGATCGAACATATAGATGCAGTTAATACCATTGATTCAATTCTTTCTGTTGACGGAATTGATGCCTATATCATTGGTCCTTACGATTTATCTGGTTCTATGGGGCGGATAAGCGAGTTCAATCACCCTGAGGTGCTATCAGCTATTGAGCGGGTATTGGAAGCGGGAAATCGGCTGGGTAAACCGGGAGGCATTCATGTGGTGGAACCGGACCAAAATGAGCTACGGCAGCGAATTGACATTGGCTTCAGCTTTATCGGTTATAGCCTGGATATCCGAATCCTCGATACACTCTGCCGCAGCCATATACAAAGTATTAGAGCAGACCTATGAGCAAATTTGTCATTTCTACTTCTTCGTTTGATGTAAAAAATAACCCTCATCTTCGGCATTTAGTAAAAGCTGGGATGCATATTGTTGGAAATAGTTATAAACGTAAACTCACAGAAGATGAAATCATCAAACTCCTGGGGCAAGACACTGTTGGAATGATCGCTGGGATTGAGCCACTGACCGAACGCGTTTTTGTTTCAGCCAAAGGCTTGAAAGTGGTATCGCGCTGTGGAGCCGGTTTGGATAATGTTGACCTCACCGCAGCAAAGCGCCAGGACATCACCGTTTTTAATACACCAGAAGCTCCAGCTCAAGCGGTAGCCGAGCTCACTATGGGTTTGATATTAGCCGCTTTGAGACGAATCTGTCAGATTGATCAACTACTACGCGTAAATAAGTGGTCACGGATGCAGGGGCAATTACTTGCTGCTCAGCTGGTAGGTATCATTGGCCTGGGACATATTGGTCAGCGTGTTGCCCAGTTGTGTCAAGCTTTTGATGCCAGGGTAGTTGCCCACGATCCTTATATAGATCCAACATCGCATGGAGTAGAATCGGTACCGTTAGAAAAATTGTTAGCTGAGGCGGATGTCATTAGCCTGCATCTGCCTTATGGAGCTGATACTCACCACCTATTGGATGCGAAAGCGTTTGCACGTATGAAGCCCGGCTCTATAATAATCAATGCTGCTCGGGGCGGCCTTATCGACGAAATCGCGTTGGATGAAGCCTTGATTTCTGGACATTTGGGCATGGCTGCACTCGATGTTTTTGAGCAAGAGCCTTACCATGGACCACTGATTGAGAATGACAGGATAATTCTGACTTCGCATATTGGTTCCCTTGCTAGAGAGTCGCGCAAGCGCATGGAAATTGAAGCTGCAGAAAATCTGCTAGAGGGATTGATTAATGCTGGCTTAGTAAAAAGTGAAGTGAAAAATGTCTAAAGAAATTGCAATTGTGTTTGGTGCTAGTGGTTTTCTTGGTAGTCATGTAGTCGAAGCACTTTCCGCTGACGGCTATCAAGTGCGTTTGTTCGATCGCTCTCCGTCACCCTACCAACAACATGATCAAGAAATGATCGTTGGTGACATTATGAATCTTGAAGAAGTAACAAAGGCTGCACAGGGTGCCGCTGTAGTTTACAATTTTGCTGCAATTGCCGACATCGATGAAGCCCACGAGAAACCACTGGCTACTGCAGCAGTCAATATTCTGGGCAATATGAACGTACTGGAAGCTGCTCGACTCGCCGGCGCACGCCGTTTTATCTTCGCTAGCACTATATATGTATACTCCGAATCTGGTTCTTTCTATCGTGCGAGTAAGCAAGCAGCAGAGCGCTTTATCGAAACCTATCATGAGCGCTACGGATTAGACTACTGCATTCTGCGCTATGGCTCTCTGTATGGTAGACGTACCGATGCACGAAATGGTATCTACCGGATGCTGCATGAAGCAGTAGAGAAACGCTCGATCACCTACAAGGGTAGTGGTGAAGCTATTCGCGAATACATTCATGTTGAGGATGCCGCACGTATGAGCGTGCAGGTGCTGGCACCAGAATTCGCTAATCGCCATCTGATCCTTACTGGGCAGGAACGTATGCGCATCAAGGATGTTATGACGATGATTTCGGAAATTATGCCGTGGCCGGTAGAACTACATTTTGACGAAGCTAATGCGGTACATCATTACGAGGTGACCCCTTATGCGTTTCAGCCACGTATTGGTCGTAAATTAGTGCTCAACGAACATGTTGACCTAGGTCAAGGTCTGCTAGATTGCCTTAGGGAAATTCACAAAGAATTGCATCACTCCGGTACAAACGATGATGCCACGCCGTCAGCATCCGACAACAAAGCATGAAGGCGACAGATTGGCAGGCCATCATCTTTGATTTTGACGGAGTATTGGTCGAATCGGTAGACATTAAAACACAAGCCTTTGCTGGTCTTTATCAATCCTATGGGGAAACGATAGTAGGTAAAGTAGTACGTTATCACAGCCTGAACGGTGGCCTGTCACGCTACCAAAAATTTCGACATTTCCAACAATATTTTTTGGAAATGCCACCGCTGACACAAGATGAAGAACGAGAACTTGATAGACGCTTCTCCAAACTGGTAGTTGAAGCTGTAATTGCGAGTGAGCCAGTACCCGGCGCCAACGAATTAGTACATAAAGAAGCTGCTAACATACCGTTATTTATTGCCTCAGGCACACCTGAAGTAGAACTGAATACAATCGTTACTCGCCGCGGACTGAAGCCTTATTTCACCGAAGTACGTGGTTCGCCAAAATCAAAACAGACTCTGATTGCAGAGATACTATCCACTCATAGTCTTACACCTACACGTGTGCTGATGATTGGCGATGCGCTCATTGATTATCAAAGCGCGCAGACTAACAATGTCGCTTTCTTAGGACGTGTGCGCACTGGAGATAAAAGCCCCTTTCCAGAACAGGTGAACACGGTATTCGATTTGAATGCATTACTAACCTGAAGCAGTATTGTTAATGCAAATACGGATTATTTGGTCGCTTATTCTCCTGGCTTTACCACCCAAGTATTGCACTTACTAAGAACGATATGGCTAATCTATGGCACTGAAAAGGACAACACTCTGTACTATTATCTATCTAGCATGGCCCATGTATTCCTTGTAATTCTGCTTTAGCAGTTCGAACTAACCGGACACGAAATTATTTAAAATTTATAATATTTCTAAGGATTATTCAGTATTAATTTTCCCAATGCATTAACGAGTTGAATCTATGATTTCTAACATGTATTTATTCTTAAAAAATTTTTGGTCAGGTTTTCTATTAACTCTTTATAGAATAAAAGGTGGCTATACAGAAGTAAACGTTAGAGGGCAGTCAATACGTATTGCGGTAGATAATTGGCGAACTCTTAAACGAGCAAAAACTTATTCTGCTAAAGAACCGGATACTTTAGATTGGCTCGATAGCTTTGAAGCTGATTCATGTTATTTTGATCTAGGCGCAAACATCGGCCAATATTCTCTATATCCTGTCAAAAAACATGGTAATAAAATTCATGTGTATGCTTTTGAGCCTCAGAGCATAAATTATTATTTGCTTAATAAAAATATATACCTAAATAAACTTGAAAATAATATTACGCCCTATTGTGTTGCCGTATCCGGAAATAGTGGATTCTCTAAACTGTATATTCCTAAATTTATTCCCGGGGGAAACCGTTCACAATTTGGAGAAGAGGATCTTAAAAACATGAAAATTCCAGCTAATCATATCCAGGGTATGTTTGGAGTAACGCTGGACGACTTGTGCACCATGTGGAATTTCCCATTTCCCAATTATATTAAGATTGATGTCGATGGCATAGAAATCTCCATTATTAAGGCTGCTATGAATGTACTTAGCAATCATGCTATTAAGTCTGTTATCGTAGAATTGGGCACTGATGAAGAACAGCAAGAGGCAGTAAATCTGATGGGGCAAGCAGGCCTAAGAGTCAAGTTTAAAACAACAAAAAATTGGGGCGAGACTTGTTTCATATTTGAACGAAGTTAATTTGATAGCAAAGACCGCAGTTCTTGAGCTTACATCTATTCCAGTTAGATAGTCGAAATTGCCCATCCTTTTTATCTGAAACACATGCTGGAATGATATATATCGCCTAAACTTGCATGGCAACATGGAGCCAACATATATTAATTAAAGACGGTCTGTGTCTTATTCTTGAATAACTCAATATGGAAATCATCCATAAAAACTGATACTTTCACGCCTGTTGATTGATCATTTTGTGAGGTTAAAAGCTATTAGTCTCCTTGTTTTCTATGAACCAAACATCAGCGTAATACACCACGTCGCAATAATTTCCAAAAAACTTTATAACCCCATAACACGGGATGACGGCGCAATTTGGGAGTAACTTCAATACGAATTCCAGTGTGGCGTTCGATCTTCCATGCGGCATAATCAATACTGTTTCGGAAGGTAAATGTCGCCTTTATCAGCCGAAGCACGGAGAGGACCCGCCCCTGCCAACGCCGCAAGCGCCAACGCCTCAAGGAATTTCGGCACTCAGCCTCATTAGTTAAGCATCGGTAGCGGCTTTGTCCTTGATGCTCCTCCGGCAATTTCTCAAGTATTCCTACTAGAAAAGGTAAAGCATGCTCGGTCAGCTTTATGTAGTCATCCAAATTGAGCTCGGCAAGCTGACGTGCACGCGATTTCCGCTCAGGCCGAAGTTCAGCCGCATAGGTGAGTGTCAAACCCTTGACCCAAATTTCTTCCACAGTTATTACACGCGGGCCCAACGCCGTAACAGTAGGACTAAGAAATGCCACTACCGCATGCGCTAATGAATGGTAAACACGCTGGCGAATAGTTTCATTTCGAACATACAATAACCGTACAGGTTGAGCAAAACGCGCCCATAGGTACGAGTGAAACCAGTATTGGTTTCCTTTCTCGAAGTCTGCCATTGAGATGACTGCATATTTGGCACGAAATGTTTTTTCCTGCCTAGATACCTCAAGATAAAACACATTCGGCGGCAACCATGTATTGAAATAGCGCAAGTAATGTTCCTGGTAAGCATTACTGTAGTCATCCACCACGGTATAAAAATCAACTATCCCATCATCAATCTCATATGAACGCAAGCAAGACCCATAAAGAATAATGGCATCCAGCGATGACTCGAAACGTGACTTCAATTCTTCAACAAAGATTGAAAAATCTGCCGACACATCCCTTGATCCTATAGATTCGACTTCGGAAACTAAGCTATCCGGAAGTTTTCTATCCAATGTTGATGCATGATCTGTCATTGATACAAGTCTGTTGGATCCGTTTGTATGCTACCAAGTCAGGAAAGTGACAGGACCAGCCGCCGAGATACTTAACGGCCCATTCTGACTTGCCGCTCGGTAGGATTCTCCGTCGACAATGTAATCGTCATCTATCGCCAGCTCCAGCACACTACTATTGTGGCTATGATAACCGTTATGCTCCTTAAGGATTGCGCCTCGACCTGACATTAGCGAATATAGCGAACGTAAAGGTTTTTTCCGCTGTTGCTCGACAAATGTAACATGAAATGATTCTTGCTCCTGCCCCCAGTACGGACGCATATTAAATAGCAAGCGATCAAGCGCACTAGCAAACAAAAACAGATAGGTGCCATTGTAAGTCTTTCCACCTACCTTGATAGTTGTCATCTGTGCTGGCGCCCATGACCCTTTGCGACGTCCAAGAAACAACCCAGCTATATAACCTAACATGATTAGGCCCGAATAAATTTCTCCAGTTATCCCCATTTGCTTGATTCTGCTCCGGGAGAATATTACAGCACGAGCAATAATACCAACAGCGAAAAACATACCATACACCTTAGCAGAACTCGTTTGCTCTATGCACAATACATGTCGTCGTAATAATGAGGGTAAAGTCCGCATCAACAAGCATTTGCTTAATTGTCGTGCAGCGTCTTCTGGAGCGTTGTATTTAACTAAATCAAGCGCCGTCATATTGGTCGTACCACCGGGTATTACAGCAAGAATCGGCCAATTTGCAAGAGGATGCGCTGTAAACAAATGATTTAGAACTGCCTGTACCGTACCATCTCCACCAGCAATTACCAGCAAATCAACACTAGTATGCAAGAAATGGCTCACGGTTGCATTGAACTCGGGTACGTTCGTTGCTTCTTGAATAATTGCACCGGGAATTTCTACTAGCGCATGCTTTATGACGTCTTTGCGCTTACGAATTCGTCCGCTAAGAGGGTTGAGAAGTAACCCAATTTTAGCCTCTCCCATTTGTAATTTTTTAATTCGTAACTCTTCTGTCATTTATATTAACCGGTGTACGGGTAAAAATCCGTACAGCCAGCTCTCCTTCATTCCGACCTAGAGTAATTTCTTCAAACCACGACTTCAAGGGGCCGTGATGTCGCTTTACACGCCAGCCGATAATTACTCTCATAGCAAGAATGGACGTAGAGAGTAGTTGCCATATAACCACTGACAAGAATCCGAGCTCTGGTTGATTTATCAACCAACTACATGTCAACAATATCAAATTAGGGTTGCGACGGGCAGTAATCAATCGGTTAAATGAATCGAACTTGCGCCAGATAAACATATCAAATGACCCTATCCAGAACTGAAATACCCCCTCACATGCCCTACCACCAATATAACCAATGAACATCAACCACATTAGTATCTGCAAGCCGGGTATCGATATTGATACTGTGGTTAACCCCACACCCCATGCCATATACCAAAGTGGTGGATGAATAATATCTAGACTATGATCGAGTACATCACCAAAGCGACTCGAAGTAACAGTCACCCTTGCCAATTTGCCATCCACGGTATCCAAGAAAGTCATGACCCATCCCACCACCAATCCTATACCGTAATGGCCGTACCAAAATGCAACTCCCGCCAACGCAGCAAATACAAGGCTAATTAGGGTGACATGATTGGGCAGCAAACCAATGCGTACACAAAGGTGAGTAAACCAAAATGCAGGCACAGGCCAGATCCATTTCGTAACTAAATCAGTTACACCCTTGTATGATCCGGCAAACAATTCCGATTCAAGTATCTTGTAATTAGAACTATTAATAAACAACACGTAGGGCGCATCTTTCTTCTTCAGATTCTTTTGCTGAAGCTCTAAATTTAAGTCATCCAGTTTGTAGCGAGGAAAAGTAGAGATAGCCTGTCCATTACCTTCACCCAGAAAATCCGCTAGTACATTTGGCACGTTGCCATCAGCAATGCGGATAGCAACCGTTTGGTCACTATTACTATCCAGTATCAGATTCAATCGCGTGTGGACTAATGCTGATAACACTCTCGCATCAAACAAATGATCCGCGCATAGAAGCAATGCCTGTGCTCCGTCTGGAATATTACTAAGGTCATCAACCAGGGTAACCTGATTATTGAAAGCCTTTAACATACGTTGCAGACGTTCTCGACCACTTAGGCCCCAAACGTTAATTTCACTATTACCAATGATATAAATAAAAGTTGTCATTTACTGATTTTAAATTATTTTCTGATTTTATCTTGACTTGAAATCATGAAAAATGACTCTGCAATACGCTTTGTAACGTCTATTTAGTTAAAAAAGACCACGCAGATTACAATATCTGCGACATTACTGCCACAGTAACAAGTCATCCAAAAATAAATTCTTGTGCTTTATAGTCCTACCAAAAAATGCTAGGCAAACGACTAAGGGATCCTCCGTAACCAAAAATTAGCTAAGACGATCAGTGCTAATCCTGGGAATAGGGCAGTCAGAGCTGGGTTCAAATGTAACAATAGGCCCGCATTTGCTATAATCTGATCAAGCATATAGACACAAATCCCGACCAAAGCTGCAAGCACCAACTTGTTGACAAGACCAGTTCGAGCAGATCCGAGAACGAAAGGTATGGAAAGCAGCATCATTGCAATTGTTGTCAATGCCCCGCCAGCTTTTCGCCACAAGGCCAGTGCATATGCATCCGCTTCTTGGCCTGTAGTTCGTAAGTAATGTACATGTTGAAATAATTCAAAAATTGATAGACTCTCCGGTGTTTTATTTAATATCGAGATTTCGTCTGGATTCAGGAATGATTTCCAATTCATTGAGCTTGTGCTTACAGACTCAATTTGATTCCCAGTAAATGTCTTGGTAATGACTTCGCTTAATTCCCACAAATTGTCATCAAGGATGTCAGCATATTTGGCGTAGGTATACGTTAGAAGAGAACCGTTGTCATCAAAATGTAACACCTCTATATTTATCGCCCTCTTGGCACTTAGCATCTCGCCAATACGTAATATATTTTTTTCGTTTCGTGTCCAAATACCAAGAGTTTTACCAAGTTGTACGCTCTGGTCGAGTGCTACAGCTCGGTTTAAAATGGCCTTCTGCTGAAAATATGGAGCAACAGATTGTTCTAGTATGGCAATAAATAGTACAAGGATTATACCGACACCGAGTGGAGCGAAACTTATACGAATGGGAGAAATACCCGCCACCCGTAATGCGGTTAGTTCTAGATTAATTGCTAATCGTCCTAATGCGATTACAGTACCCAATAATGCAATAAATGGAGTAAGTTGAATAAACCTGCGTGGCAACATTAGCGCAGTGTGCAGGAATGCGTCTTGGACGCGGTAAAGTCGTTTGCCTTCATATGACATTTTGCCCACATCATCGAGTTGACCTAACAAATCTAGGAAACTAAACAAAGGCAAAAGTACTGCTGTGGCAATACACAAACCAATAAAGACCTGAAAAGCAAGATATCTATTTATTATTAATCTCATCTAGACTGAAATAACCGTCTCCAGTAGTCAGGGAAAAGCAAACTGAGTGAAATAATGAGCATGAAAATGTATAGCCACCAAACTCCAGGTACGCTGCCTATTGTCCCCTGCTCCACCCACGTTTGGGCCAATCCACTCAAAATGTAATAGATTGCAAAAACAAGAGCTGCAGCAAAAAAGACTCCCTCCCCCTCGTTCCGTCGTGGTGAGGTGCGACTAAATGGTATGGCAATCAGGGCTAATAAGACTGTTGCAATGGGTCGAGAAAGACGCCATTGAAGTTCAGCAATTTCACGTGGCTGACTTGAGTCCATCAGCACCATGGTGGAGGCCGATTTTCGCTTGTAATCTAGCGCATTACCATTATCAGTGAAGTACACTAGTTTTTCAAAATGAGTGACAGTATCTTTTGTCGAAGAGTGCATGAGTCGATAAATATGGCCGTTGAACAAATGTATTTGGGGTCGTTGACCAAGAGCTGGCTTTTGTTGCCTTCCCTCTTGGGCAACGAGGATCTCACTTCCGTCAATCCTGTCTCTGAAGTGAAATATGTTTCTCATTTGCTTACCAGATTCATCCTTAGAGTTAATATAAATCACTCTGCCACTTTTTTCGCTTCCATAGAAACGTCCAGCCTGGAATCGATCTGTATTTAACTCAGCTTCTGCCTGTGCATCCAAAATATAATTCTCTTCATAAGCCCAAGGACGAACAAAAATAGAGAGTGCGCCACTGATAATCCCAACTGGGATTGCAACTAAAAGCACAGAATATATTATGCGATGTTCGCTAATACCCGCAGAACGTAATACATTAATTTCTTGATCCCTATTCATTCTGCCAAGGCCACTGATTACGGCAATATAAAGGGCGACTGGTACAAGCACTTCTAAGGCGATTAAAGTCTTAAGTAGTACTAACTTCAGCATGGCGGCAATACCAAGCGATTCTGTCACAGCACCCGCGATTAAATTGGCACTGCTTAAACCAGAAAATAGCCCGGTTAAAATCACTATTACCACTGTGAACGGTATTAATAGCTCACGTGTGATATATCTCTCAATTATTTTCACAAATTCTCTCTTGCAAACCTTGGAATGGACTCAACTTACTACATGGGAAAACGGTACGAAGTTCCATTTTTATCAAATGATAGGGGCATTGCTTCCTTCAAAACGGATTCTACAAGCACTATATCCTCCGCCTTATCTACATCGACACCAGCTTGAGCATAGGGGATGATCACTGCCTGAGATCTAACGCCGGCTTTAGCTGATACAGCATTCAACGCTTGATTAAGTGTTGATATCCTGAGCAGATATAACAAAATAGCCATTGGGCCCAATATCTCTCCAACTAATCGCCAAGGATGTTTGCGCAACTCTTCCGCTCGTCTCCAGAATGAAACCAAATCACGGCCATGGTAGTTAAGAAAAGTATAGAGGTTACAACCGCAAAAACCTCCATCACGAAGCCGTATTACGGTACGCTTGGTGCCCGGAAATGCAGCTATCACATCTTCATGTTTAACTAATCCCACAGTAGCGTCACTATCTGCTTTACTGGACTCATGTAAGAAATACTGCACGATTTCAGGTGTCAATAACGCATGATCCGCCGTTGTCAATAATACCGGAATGTCCTTATCTATATGCTCAAGCCCCCTATTGGCGCTACGGCTGGGAGAGTCCAGGTTAGGTAACCAAGTAACATATTCACTTCCTATCCGTTTCTCCAATTCCGGGCAACCAGGAAGCGTAGATTCGGGTGGACCGCACAAAATAATCGACCTAATCATACCACTTGCCTCAAGCGCATCTAGTACGCGAATTATCATTGGTATTCCACAGATCGGCGCGAATGCCTTGCAGGCCATACCTGATTGGTTGGCAACCGGGTCGCTAGTCGTACGATCTGCAGCCAACACTAGCGCAACAAATTTATCTGTTTTTTTCACTTGGAATTTTAACTTGAGGCACTATACTGTTTTTCCAAAATGTTGTTCACAGGGTTTTTCCATAGATTCGATAACGCTTATACTCCTTACTACCGATGCTATCGAGCATTGTACGCATCGCTTTATTGTCCTCAAGTATCCAGGACAAATCAGCATTTCGTACCCCTTGGGTAAGCGGATATTGTCGTGGCGTATCAATCACCATGAAGGCTAGCACTATACCCAAGGGAGTGTTCTGGAATTGCTTACACACACCCATCAACGGTATCCGGAGCGAACGCATTTTGTTGTATTTAAGAAACTTAAACACGCGGAACCATCCGAATGGGAAGAGACTTCCTTCAAACTTAGCAAATAGCTCATTTAAATTTGGTAGCGCCACCATAAAAGCTGCTGGAACACCATCAACCTCAGCAATATAAATATATTCATCCTTACAAAGTATACGAAATATGCTCCCAAGCTCGGAAAACTCTGCTTCAGTAAATGGAATGAAGCCCCAGTTATCTGACCAAGCATCATTGAAAATATTACGTATTGTCTCTATCTCTTCTTTAAATTGATTACGGCGTATCTTCCTCAGATGTATCCGACTAGAAAACTTCTGCAACAAAATACGCATGATTTGAGGAACCTCGAAGTCCAAATTCACCCAATACGCAAGCAGATCCTTCAACGGTTGATAACCTTGTTCTTTAAGTAAGCGGCCATACCATTTAGGTGAATGCGGCATCATAATCATTGGAGGTGTATCAAAACCGTCCACAAGGACACCACACTCTTGATTGATGGAAAGATTAAACGGTCCGCTGACATGCTTGGTGTTTCTCTCAGCAAGCCATGTCTCTGCAGTGTGCGTAAGTGCTGCGAATACCTCCGTATCGTCCACGCTTTCTAGCAAACCAAAATGACCGGTATCTGCACCATAGCGTTGACGATGGAGTTGGTCAATTTGAGCACTAATCCTCCCAACCGGCTGATTATTCCGGTATGCAATCCATGCTTGCCATTCTGCATGTTTAAAAAATGGATTAAACCTGGAAAAGTGCAAGCGTCTCTCGAGACGTAACGGCGGCACCCACATGGGATCATCTGCGTAGACGTGCCATGGTATCTCAATGAATGTTCTTATTTCATGACGATTTGTAACTGGATGCACAGTAACCGCAGCTGACATCGGAAGGCTAGATTTTTCATTCATGACATGAGACGAGTATAAGATTGTTTAATTTTCGAGGCACTTATCATCAGGCCACACATAGCGAGTTCGACTGTGCTTAAATAACAATTTTCTATATAATCACAAAGCATCACTAGCAGTATTAATGGAATCAATAAAATTTGTATTTCAGCATACTATTTTACTGGGGTGAGAACTATTAGCATGATGACTGAATTCAAAGAGTTTGCAATAAAATGGAATGCAGTTGACATGGCAGTTGGTATCG
>Ga0114923_10001608_pt1 | contig 15592 bp, 13 predicted proteins | sample SumtaG_FD_89578 | JGI IMG/M metagenome (GOLD analysis project Ga0114923, IMG submission 89578) | Deep subsurface microbial communities from Indian Ocean to uncover new lineages of life (NeLLi) - Sumatra_00157 metaG | ecosystem: Environmental > Aquatic > Marine > Oceanic > Sediment | place: near...
CGCCATAGGAAGAGACTTTCGGCTATTAATTCTTATATAAAACGAGAAATGGAGGAAACGTGACAAAGTAGAATTAATACCGAAGGGCCGATAAAAAAGGAGATGCATTATTTTATGCGGTGTCCGGGATGTAAGGGATTATCGAATCCACTCAACCAAAGAGAAAGCCATTATTACCGGCGGCAGCGCTTTTAATATTAAATCCAAATCATTAAGGCTTGGGGATTTCATTCCCGGTGAAATAAAGAGTTTATATGATCAGCATACCAGGGAAACAGGCCAAAAATTTAATAGAGATATTTTCCCGTTGTTATGGGAACTGACAGAAGGTCAACCATGGCTTGTCAATGCCTTAGGTTATGAAACCTGTTTTGCAATGAAAGACGGACGAGACCGGGAAAAAGAAATCACCGTGGATATGATTTTCCAGGCCAAAGAAAATATCATATTGGGACGTGAAATTCATCTTGACCAACTGGTTCACAAACTTAGTGAAGAACGGGTTCGGAGTGTAATCGAGCCGATCCTGGTGGGTAGTCAAAAATCCGAAACAATACCTTTAGACAACATAGATTATACAACAGACCTGGGCCTTATTAAAAAAGAACCTGAGTTGAGGATTTCCAACCGGATATATCAAGAAGTTATTCCAGGGGCTTAATTTACAGTACTCAATTGACGATTCACCAGGAGTCCCTGTGGTATATGGATGATGAAGGCCGGCTGGATATGGATAAACTTTTAGCGGCTTTCCAGGATTTTTTCAGGAAGCATTTTGAAAGTTGGGTGGATGGATTCGACTATCGTGAAGCCGGTGCTCAATTGTTATTACAATCGTTTTTGCACAGGATTATAAACAGGAAAGGACGTGTCGAACGTGAGTATGGCCTGGGACGGCAGCGAACGGATTTACTTCTCATATGGCCTGTAAAAAACGGTATCCAGGAAATTGTCCTGGAATTGAAATTGCGTTACGCCAAACTGGGAAAAACAATTGATAAAGGCCTGGAACAGACCTGGGAATACATGGATAAATGTGGTACCTCTGAAGGTTATCTTTTAATTTTTGACAGGAGTAAAAAGCGGTCCTGGAAAGAAAAAATTTTCAAAGAAGAACGGACGTTTAAAGGAGCCATAATAGGTATTTATGGAATGTAAATCCCTATAGTCCGAACATTGCAAGCTCTATTGCAAAGTAACGATACCGCATTTTCCGCCTTAAAAAGACATGAAGTGGACCTTTGATTGCAAGAACCGGCAAAAGAATGTGCTATAATTAGAAGATGAAAAGCGTTTTGGAAAAATTAACTTTTGCTGAAAAATAAACAAAGGGGGGCGGTGCGTTACTTTATTACTTTGTGCGACCTGAAGCTCTTGTTTAGGCTGTCCAGGTCAATGTTTTCGGACTTTCGGACTACCCCTTCCGTTTGGGGTAACCCTATCCGCTGGTGCACCTCAGGTAACTGGATGTTCCGAGCAGCGGTGACAATGCGAATATCCTGGCAGCCTAAGCCGGGTGAATCGTTAGGGTAAAAAGTGTCGCTATGGGCAACGTAAAGTGAACGTTACTACGTTGTAAGCCTCGTAAAAAGTGACAAGTGAAATAAGGCTTAATCCCCTCTTAGTAGAAGGGATGACACTTGAACCAAAAGGTATGGGCTTTGGTTGGAGGGTTTGAAGTTGCCTTCCAACAAACGGACGAATGACCCCGGGGTACAAACTGGCCCTAAGGTAACACGAACTGGCTGAGCCAGGGAACAGGGTAAGCCCTATAGGCTCTCCGATAATTAATGGAGTAGAAAGCCGTAAGGTGGACAATGGCTTAGAGGGTATGGTAAAAAAAAGGGGACAGGCGAAATTTTTTGCCCTTATTGCACCAAATGCAATCTGCTTTTTCCTTGGGTCACCGTTTTACGGCTACGCAATTAAATAGCAGGCATAACGGGTGAGAATCATATCAGGGCTCTCTTTTTTGGCTCCTTTGGGCATAAGTATCGTTTTGTTGACATCAACAAAATGATCAAAGAGGTCCTGGTTGGAGGTTTCGCATGAAATTTTTGCCTTTTCAATACTTCGCGGCTTACATAAGACATCCTTTTGGCCTAACACCTTTTTTATTTTTGATGTTGAATTTTCTCCCGGTTTATGCTATTTAATAATGTCAGGCAAATAAAAGAAGGAATAAAATGGGACTTGTAAATGCTAAAGTAATACTTAAAAATCCAAGGGAAAGAAATCTTGACCCCTTAGAAGTTGTGGCTCTTGTCGATTCAGGGGCGGTCCATCTCTGTATCCCGGAGCATATAAAAATTCAATTAAAACTAGAAGAGATAGATAAAAAGGAAGTGACCTTAGCAGATGGAGGTAAAAAACTTGTACCCTATGTCGGTCCTATAGAAATTAGATTTAAGAATCGAGTGGGTTTTGCCGGAGCGTTGGTCATGGGAGATCAAATACTTTTAGGTTCTATTCCTATGGAAGATATGGATTTAGTCATAATACCTAAGAAACGGATTTTGGATGTAAATCCCTATAGTCCGAACATTGCAAGCTCTATTGCAAAATAGCGATACTGCATTTTCCCGGCCCTTTCCCTATTTCCCTACCAGGACAAAGCCGCTCCAATATTTAGGAAAAGCGGTAAACCGGTCGTTGATCAATTCCAGTTTGGCGTTTTGCAGGGCACGGCAATAGGGAAGACCGTTTAAAATATTCCTGTAAAAAGCAATCATCAATTTGCTGGTACTTCGATCTTCCACTTTCCACAAAGAAAAAACAATATTCCGTATCCCGGAATAGAAGAAACCCCTGTTCAACGCCATCATGCCTTCCCCTTTGACCAATTTTCCCACACCGCTCTCGCAACTGCTCAATACGATCAGTTCCGCCCCCAGGTTGAGGTTGTAAATTTCACCGGAATATAAAATGCCGTCTTCTTTATCGGGGCGGTTATCCGCCGGCTGCGAAAAAATAAGACCTGATAATTTGTACTCCCCGTCATCCTTCAGACTGTGGGTGGCAATATGAATCAAATCGTAGCCCTGCATATCAACGGTCTTGAAATTCTCTTCGGTGGCTTTGCGATGGAAATAACCGGCTGCTTTTTTCTGTTGGGATTTAAACAAGCGGATAATGGAGTAAAGCTCCTCTTCTGTGGCCGGTAATCGGGAAACCGCCGGTCCCGCATCTCCATCGGCATCCCGCAGGTTAGAAAAACCGGCGGGTTGACTTTTATTCACCCGGGCAGGATCGTGGATTAAAATATATCCGTCACCGTTTTGGGTCTTTTCGCCAAATACCGGCGCAAAACCAATAAAGGCAGCTTCATTTTCCCTCTCTACCCTGCGTTTATCGACACTGTAGAGCCAGAGGTTGGCAGAATAATGATAACTGAAAGCAAAGTGCTTAACCATAAAATCCTGGTCCGACAGGTCGCTGCTGCTGCTGGCCCCACCGGTAAGGGATTCGAAAGGAATGGTATACAAAGGGCCGTCAGGGATGACGATCAATTTTTTCTTTTCCGCCACCAGGTGGCGCACCGGCTCCAGCAGTACCCGGTACAATTTCCGGCTCAACTCTAAAAACGGTCGCTCCTCGATCTTTTTAATGGACCGGTTGTAAGTGCCCACCAGTTGATTTAAATCTTCATCCAGGGGCAGGTCAACCACCTCGAGACCGCTGTCAGTCAGCACATAGATGTGAACCACGTAGTCCCCGATAAAATACTCGATTAACGCCGTATCCGGGTCCAGGGATTTTTGAATTTCCCGGGTATTGACCACGTGGGGGCTGTACTTCAGGTTATAGTATTTTTTATAGCTGCTTTCAAAATGGCCGATTAACTTGCGGTACTCCAACATCAAGGTAAAATAACGCTCCTCGAGGTTCTTGATTTTACGGGCATCGGGATTTGCTTTATGGTACTCTTTTTGCAGGTACGTGTCGTAATGGGTCAACTCTTTTTTTAGATTTTTTTCTTTTTCCAGCAGGGTACCCGGTATACCGGCGAATTGCCTTGCGTTGGCTTCTGACAGGGCTTCTTCCAGTACGGCGGCTTTGCTTTTTTCCGATAAAACAAAAGCGGCTTCCCTGTATTGCGGCTCCTCGGTCATTTCATAGAGCAGTAAGGCGACTTGAATGGCCTGTTGATAAATGGTATGGGTCTTTTCACCGAAAAACAACTTGTAGCTTTCGGATTTATAACCGCGGCGCATCTTCTCCACCAGCCGGGATAAAAGGGAATAAGCGGAATAAGCGGACCGGAGGGCTTCCGGCTTCTCCGGGTAACGGATATATTTCATCCTCAGGGCATTCGCTTTTGCGTCCATTATATCCAGGAATTTTTCTTTGGGGGAAACAGTGTCCAGGGGGGGGTTGCTGCTGACCCGGCTGTCCTCGAATCCCGGGACCAGGGCGATCAAGGATTTTTGAAAATGAGCAAGCGCCTCATCCAATTGATCCTGCTGATAAAAAACCTTTCCCATTTGACAATAGATATCCGCGGTGTCCGGGTGGAATTTGCCCATGCGTTCAGTCTTGATAGACAGTGCCGTATTTAAAAAATTTAACGCATCTTCATGATCTTCTTTTAACCGCAAGCAAATACCGATATCCAGGTAACTGGTCCCGGCTTCCGGGCTCAGGTCCCCAAAGACATTCAGTCGTATGTTCAGGGCTTTGCGCAGGTATTCCAGGGCGCGGTCAAAATTGCCTTCAAAAGCGTGAAGGATGCCGATATGTTCAAAAATATCGGCAAGCAACGGTTTGTTCTGCCCGTAAAGCTTCCGGTACTCGGCAACGGAGCGGTCGAAATGCTCCCGTGCCTTACGTACTGCCTCTTTGTCGATATCCCTGTTCTCACTTGTATTTTCCAGTAACCGGTATTTATCTTCAAGATTCCCGGGCACCTCGTTTAACTGCCGAAGCTTGATGCTGTAGGACTTGAGATAACTTTTGTTTGCGTCCACCGGCTGCTTCTTGTTCCAGTAGACCAGGGCAATGCTGTTGTAGGTCTTAGCCACATCCGGGTGGTTTTTCCCCAAAACATCCAGTTGAATGGCCAGTGCCTTCTGGTACAATTCCAGGGCCTTGTCAAAATTCCCTACCCGAAAATATTTAAAGGCCAATTTCTGAAAGCTTTTTGCCAGTTCCAGGTGCTTGTAGCCCAGGTGGTTTTCTGTTAAATCCAGGGCATGATTTAAAGTCCCCAGCGCCGTTTTCACGTCCTCCAGTTCCCGGTAATTGTTCCCTATTTTAATGTAGCATTTAATCGCCTTTTCCCAGGTTTCCAACTTCTCGTAATTGGCAATGGCTTTTTTGTAAAAAAAGTTGGATGTCTTGTATTGGCCGTCTTTTGCCATTTCATCCGCACTTCGGACATACCGGTCGCTTACTTCGTCGGCAGGCCGCTCTAAAACCACGGGTTTTTTTTTTGCACATCCGCCGCTATATAGAATAATATACAAACCCGCCAGGCACACAACCAGTGAACGCCGAACCAGAGTAATCATGCATACATTATACAACAACTCACCGGTTTAATACAAGTAAGAAATCAAAAGTCCTATGCTGGATTTGATTTTTACTAAAAAACAGTATAAAATTCTTCCTTTAAAAGGACCATCATGAAAAATAAAATAAAAAACCTGAAGAAATTAAGAGAAGAGAAGAACGCAGCCGGCGGAATCGACAAATTAAAAAAAAGGGCAAGACAAGGCAAAATGACCGCCAGGGAACGGATCGAATACTTTTTCGATACCGATACCTTTGTCGAGCTTCAAGGCTACATGACGCACCGGTCCGGCAATTTCGGGCTGGATAAGAAAAAATTTCTTGGAGACGGCGTCATTACCGGGTTCGGGAAAGTTCAAGACAAAACCGTTTATATGTTCTCCCAGGATTTCACCGTCATGGGGGGCTCCCTGGGTGAGATGCATGCCCAGAAGATTGTGAACGTTATGGAGTTGGCGGCAAAAGCCGGGGCGCCTATCGTGGGGATCAACGACTCCGGCGGCGCACGGATACAGGAAGGCATCGGCAGCCTGGCCGGGTACGGCGACATCTTTTACCGGAATACCATCTATTCGGGGGTTATCCCTCAAATTTCAGTTATTATGGGCCCCTGCGCCGGCGGTGCTGTTTATTCTCCCGGTATTACCGATTTTATTTTTATGGTGCAAAACAAATCCCATATGTTCGTGACCGGACCGGAAGTGATTAAAGCGGTCAACAAAGAAGAAGTTACCTTTGATCAACTGGGCGGCTCGGGAACCCATTCGGAAAAATCCGGGGTGGCTCATTTCGTGGGCAGTGACGAAAAAAATACCCTGGATATGGTCAAAGAGTTATTAAGCTACATCCCCTCTTCAAACCTCCAGGCACCTCCCACCTCTGATACCGGTGATCCCTATGACCGTATGGAAGATAAATTAAACGAAATCGTACCGGTCAATCCCAATAAACCTTATAATATAAAAGAATTAATTAACCTGGTGGTGGATGACGGCAAATTTTTTGAAGTTCATAAAAATTATGCCCAGAACCTGGTGGTGGGTTATGCGACATTGGGGGGCAAGAGTGTCGGCATTGTAGCCAACAACCCGGGGGTTTACGCGGGTACCCTCGATGTGAATGCGTCGTTAAAAGGCGCCCGCTTTATACGGTTTTGTGATGCCTTTAATATCCCCCTGGTCAGTTTTGTGGATGTACCGGGTTTCTTACCGGGAAGGGACCAGGAAGAGCAGGGCATTATAAAACATGGGGCAAAAATGCTGTACGCCTATTCGGAAGCCACAGTAACCAAATTAACCGTCATCACCCGGAAAGCCTACGGCGGCGCATACATTGTGATGAATTCCAAACAACTGGGGGCCGACATTGTTTATGCTTGGCCCACCGCTGAAATCGCCGTAATGGGCCCCCAGGGGGCCATCAATATTATTTTTAAGAAAGATATATCCAGCGCCCTGCAGCCGGAGACCCTCAGGGAACGGCTGGTCCAGGAATATAAAGATAAGTTTTCCAATCCCAAACTGCCGGCTTCTTTCGGGTATATAGACGATATCATTTTCCCCACGGAAACACGTCCACTCCTGATAAAAGCCCTGGAATCCCTGGAAAATAAAGCACTGCAAAACCCCAGGAAAAAACATGGAAATATCCCGCTGTAAGGTGTATCTATGAAAAAGAAAGTTATTATTCCCCATCGGGGAGTGATTGCCCTCGATATTATCGATTCGTTAAAAGGTATCGGTCTTGAGACGATACTCCTCTACTCACCGGAGGATTCCCAATCGCTGCCGGTTAAATTGGCGGATAAAAGTTTTAAATTTTACTCGTCCCGCCTGGAAGACAGTTACAACGATATGGAAGCAATCATCGATAAAGCCCTGGAGCTTAAAGCCGATTACATTCACCCGGGGTACGGGTTCCAAAGCGAAAACCCGGAATTTGACCATTTGTGCGCGGCAAATAATATAAAACTTATCGGGCCCGGTGCAAGCGTCCTGGAAACAGTGCAGGACAAAATTCGCTTAAGAAAAATTGCCGATAAGCTGGGTATAAGGGTGCTGCCTTATTCGCAGCTCATTAAAACCCCCGGGGATTTTGAATCTGCCTCCATTTCCCATGATAATAGGTACCCCATGCTGGTCAAACCCTTAAAGGGCTCAGGCGGAAGAGGGATTAAGGTGGTGGAATTTAAAAAGGATGCCCAGGACCGGGCAGCTAAAATGTTAAAAAGAGAAGATAACCGGAAACAGGGTCTGTTCCTGGAGGAATTTTTCCCTTTTGGCCGTCACATCGAGATCCCGTTTATCCGGGACATCGAGGGCAATATCCTCTTCCCGCCGGAAATCGAATCTTCCCTGCAGCGGCGGTTCCAGAAGATTTTCCAGGAATCCCCTTCAGTCAATATTTCAGAAAACCTGAGAAAATCATTGTACCAAAACACACAAAAATTAATCGAGGCAATCGATTATATCGGACTGGGCTGTGTGGAATTCATCGTGGACAACGATACGGCTTATTTTTCCGAAATAAATCCCTCCATCCAGATCAATACGCTGATCCCGGAAATTCACCTGGTATCCAACTTCATAAAAAAGCAGTTTGCTGTGTTTAACGGTGAACTGCTGCACCGTGTTGATGGCGTTAAGATCGTAAAGCCCAGTCACCATGTGCTGCTGGTTTCCTTAATGGCTGAAAATCCCTTTGATCATTTCCAGCCCTCATCGGGAACGGTAACGGAATTTTACAGTTATTCCACCATCAGGAATATTTTCAAAACCTATTTATATACGGGTGCCCGGGTCTCTCCTTTATACGACCCTTATATTGGGAAAATTGTTACCTTTTCATCACGAAGGGATCATTCCATCGGCGCCATGAGGAATTTTCTTAGTAATATTACCATCAAAGGAATCAAAACAAACCTGGCTTTTATAAGATATATACTCCAGGACGAATCCCTGGCCAGGGGGGAGACCATCATTGATTTTTTGAATCTTAAATGTGATTTTTCCCGTAGAAAAAAGCGTGAAGCGGATATTTCCATTGCCGCCGCCCTATTCGCTGCTGCCTTTCACGTTGAAAACAGGAATAAGAATTACAAAGCCAAACTGGAAACCATGAAACAACCGGGATTTTTCAAACGGCTGTTCAACCGGATGTGACTTGTGAGGTGAACAATGAAATATAAGTTCCAGGTTGAGAATCGAAGTTTTGAGGTTGAAATTACCATCAATGCCACCTTTCATTCGGAAACCACCCTGGAAATAAACCGGGGCAGGTATAATGTTTCTGTTGGGGAAAGCGATGAAAATGGGGTGAAATCCTTTATGGTGAACAACAAACTCTACCCGTTTGAATTGGAGAGAGACCCGGAAGGGTATCCCACCGGTATTTATGTAAATGGCGATTATTATCCGGCCTCTTTGTTGAAAATCGATAAATTGTTCTATTATAAAGAGAAACCCTTGATGTCTTCTAAGTCGGGAATTGTCAAAAGTTTTATACCGGGATATATCAAGAAAATATATAACCGGGTCAATGATAGTGTAAATGAGGGTGATATCGTCTTGATCCATGAAGCCATGAAAATGGAGAATGAGATAAAGGCTCCCAAACCAGGAATTATTAAGACCCTGGGTGTCGATGAAGGCGACAATATCCTGGCCAATCACTTATTATTCGAAATCGAGTAAGGAAAAGAAGCGGAGGTTATTTATTAGACTTTTGCAATTCTAAAAGTCGAGTCCTTAATCTATCATATTCCCCTCCCTCACCTCCGGGAATTCTAAAATGAGACAGATTTTTGAATCCTTCATACATACTGGCTGCATTATTATCAATAATAACAGGAATAATAATTTTAGATTTGTTTTCATTCATATTATTAAAAAAGTAAACCCATTCCCACTCCCTGATATGATGGTTTAGGTGGCCTTTCTTATGAATAGTTTCACTCGAACTTTTTGAAATCAATGGGATAAAAACCGGGCATTTTTCGATGGCATTTATAATGGTTTTATCGATATTATCCCCCCCTGCAAATTCATACTCATCTAACCACACATTGATACCATCGCCTCTTAAATTGTAAACCAATCTCCGGGCAGCCTCACGGTCGGCACCTGCAAAACTTATAAAGGCAATATGGGGAGTGTGTTGATATTTGGAAACCGGTATGATTTTGGAAAAAAGTTTAAGATAGTCGTGATATAAAGGAGTTTCCTCTGTAACCTCCTCTCCGGTTATTTTTAAAACTTCAAACAACTCCAACTCTCTTTCCGAATGAAGGACACATATGTCGTCAAGAGTTAACCGGTTTGCCAGGTCATCTATCGGGGCATTCACATAGTCGATCGTATTTTGCAGGATTTTTTTTTCAATCTCCTTTTCTTCCTCTTTAATGCTTACTGGAATTCGAGTAAGGGCAAAAATAATTTTTATCGGTTCCTGGTTTGCAATTCGTCTTACTTTTTGCAGTCCATGCAGTATTTGTCGTGCACCTTCTATATTTTCTCTATTGTTAATAATGAAAAATAAAACTGTATCAGGTAAAAGGGACGTACATATACCACCCATTTCCGTTATACCGCTCCTTGAATCGATAAGCAAAAAGTCGGGGTTAAATTCCTTCTCAATTTTTTCCTTCAATTCAAGAAAAAATGGAATTCCTTCAATATTAAGGCTGCTGTCTTCACTGTAAAAGAGGGAATACCAATTAATGGATGAAATTTTTTTCCAATAATCGGTGGAAAGAGTATTGCCTGCCGGAATAAGGCGAATGCTTCCTCTTGATTTCCCGGGAGATAAAATCTCTTTCGAGAAACGTTTCAATGAGGAGGGAAACCTGTCCTTTTGTAAAAAATAGTCGATGTAGTCTACCAGACCGGTCTTAATATCTTCCATTTTAATATACCGGGAGAATTTATAAGGAAGCCCGGGTGCTTCCAGGTCAAAGTCAAGAAGACACACCTTAAAACCCATCAGGTAGAGATACATAGAAAAGTTCGATAACGCCAGGCTGCGACCAACACCACCTTTATATGAATAAAATGTAACGGTTTCCATTTTATATCTCCACCGTCAAATAGGGAAAAGTACTCCTTTCTGCTGAGTTGCTCTTATCCGTTCGATTATCGGTTCCACCGAATACTTTCCCACAATGTTGATGAATTTCTTTTTTAATGATTTCTCCTGTAATTTTATTTCCCATGCGTTCCTTTTTTTTCTTAAATCAGAGCATTTATAAATGATATTTAACGCATGATCGAATAACTTTTTGTTTTCAATTAATTTATCCAGTTTCATTAAATCCAGGGCCAATGACTCCGCTGCCTCAATTTTCCCTTCGGGTATCAGTTCCTTGTCTGCTTTCTCCAGGAATCTTAACAGCACATCTTCCGAAGCATAATCCAACAGCTCCTTTAATTCTTCCATTGTAGGTGTAGTTGTGCCACTGTCTTTTTTGGCTCTAATATACTCATTTTTGATGAATTGAATTAATTCGGAGTAATTTTTAAAAGGATAGTTAACACTGTGATACCCATGTTTCACCACTGCTTCTTCCAATTCCTTTGCCGTACATTGGATTTTGCTGGAAACGGTGTAAGGGGGGCGCAGTAAAAAGAGGTCTTCATTCTCCTCTACAAACGCCCATCCATCATGCGGTGCCAAAGCGATTATTTTAATTTCCTTTTTCATCTATTATCTCCTTATTAATGCCATTTTTTTCTAACAATTTCAACATATCTCTAAAATCTCCAAGATAATCTTTCTCAAATTTATCCAATTGGGAGATGCAACCTTTGTATAAATAATCGAAATAAATATCCTCGGATTTTTTACTTATTCGTACAGTATTTATATGTTCAATGGAGATATCATCTGTAGTTATAGCCTCGATATAGTTTTTCTCATTGCAGACCAGTTCCGGCCAATTTTTTGCTGCTGTATCAGGGAGTTCTTTCTCATTTTTTATGGCTGTTAATAGATGGATTGTTTTCCTGCTGGCAGTATCATTCTTTAATTGCTCTATATTTAAACTGCCATTATGGACATAAAGAGTGCTTTCTTTTTTTAAAAATGCGCAAGAAGACATTTTTTTTACCTCTTTTTGATGGACTATTAAACAAAATTCAGCACCATGTTTTTTCAGGCCAATGCCCCCAGTATTAAGAGCTGCATATATGAAGCGCTCACCATCTTCAAATTGGTTTTCAAAGATTTTTCTTGGCTCATAAAAAATCCCCATACGGTTTTTTGCTACCTCTTCTTTTGAAATATTTATACCGCGCTCCAAACTCAATTTTTTCAAATCATCCTCGATCACCTGGTACATATTTTGATATATCCCTGATATTAGAAAACCATTTATCTCCGATTGTTTTAAATTAATTGATAGCGCCCAATTTTTCTTTACAAAGCCGGCAAATTCTTCTAATGTTGTTTCGTCCTTAACGCAGTACTTTTTTTTGATTTCTTTGTAATTATTCTCTATTCTCTTTGCATTTTGGTTGGCAACCTCGAATAAATCCAACTTTGCATTTGATATCTTATTCATAGTACTATTGTATAATAAAATATCCTATTTTTCAATGAAAGGAACAAGCAAACCGGCAATTCTCATTTTCATTGAAAAGTTTTGCGGAGCTTTTTCAAAAGCGGCCCTTTAAATTTAAAGGAAGTGGATAATTAATGCAATACTTAAAGGGTTTGTTTATTTTTTTTGGTTATGTTAAAATAATGCCCTTACCTGGTTTGTTCAGGCTAGGAGCCTAAAGTCATGAGAATCGATGATGTATCGAAAGAGCAGTTGGTAAAAAAGATAAAAGCCCTGGATCGAGAATTGTCCCGGTTCAAAGATGGCGATGCAAAGCATATATTTACCGAAGGAGCCTTGATTAAAAGTGAAGCCAAGGCCCAGGCCTTTATGAATGCCACATCTGATCTGGCGGTTTTATTGAATACCAAGTGTGTTATCCTGGAAGTCAATGAAGCTGCGATCCGGCGGTTTGATAAAAACGTGACCGACGTGGTGGGTAAAAACCTCTTCGATCTTTTCCCACCTGAATTTAAAGAGTTCAAGAGAGTATATGTGGATATCGTGCTGCAAACAAAAGAACCCCACAGTTTTCAAGAAGAGTACAAGGGCAGGACTTTCCAGGTATGCATTCATCCTATATTAAACAATGATGACGAGGTGGAGAGACTTGCTGTTTTTGTTAGCGACTACACCAAGTACAGGCGTAATGAAGAATTGCTGTACCGGTATTCGCAAATTTTTTCCACGGTCCAAGACCCCATGTGTTATATTGACAGGAATTATATTTTTCGTACCGTCAATGATGCCTACCTTAACATTTATAAGAAATCCGGCAAAGAAATTGTGGGGCACCCGGTAGCGGAATTGCTGGGAAAGGAGTTTTTTGAAGAAAAGATTAAAAAAAACTTCAAACGCTGCCTGAAAGGCCAAAAAGTGCAGCAGCAGGAATGGTTCGATTTCCCCGACAGCAGCCGGCGCTTCATGTATATGAGCTATTACCCCCTGTTTTCCAAAGACAATAAGTCGGTTACCGGTGTTGTCCTTAATTCCACCGATATCACCAAGATAAAAGAGATGGAAGAAAAATTAAAACTGCTGTCAGTTACCGACCCTTTAACCCAAATTTACAACCGGATGAAATTTAACGAGACACTCACTGAAGAGATAAAAAGAGTGAAAAGATACAAAACGCCATTGTCCATGATTATGTTGGATATCGATCATTTTAAAGAAATAAACGATACCCATGGTCATGATGTCGGGGATAAGATCCTGGTGAGCCTGGTGAACCAGGTAAAAAATTTCATCAGGGAAACGGACATTTTTTCCCGCTGGGGCGGGGAAGAATTTATGATCCTCTTACCCCTGACCACACTGGAGCATGCCGCAATATTGGCTGAAAGAATACGACTTGAAGTCATGAGACACAAATTTGCAGTTATCGGTTCCCTTACTTGCAGTTTCGGCGTTTCCGAATTTTTAGCGGATGACAGCGTAGAAACCTTTACCAAACGGGTGGATAATGCACTTTATGAATCCAAGCGAAACGGCAAAAACAGGATGACGTTTATGTAAATGGACACGCCCCCAAAAATTACACCAAAAGTCAGGTCTAAGCAAAGATATTAATATTGAATACAGATTCAAGCAGCCAGTTCAAGCCGACAAACAAAACTGTAAATGGTATAACGATTCTCATCCACCAGTATAAAATTACCGGGAAAGGTCCCTGCGAACCCTCCGCAAACTCTTTGAGGGCTTCGGATTTCTTGATGCACCATACCATGGTAAAAACTGCCAGTACAGCCCCCAATGTTTGCATACCGGAGCCAAAAAAAAGGTCCCAGGGGACAAAGACTTTAAAGTTGATCATCGGGGGGATTGCCAGCACCATTACAATCCCGCAGATTAACCACACGGCATTTTTCCGCTTCGTTGCGGTATTGTCCGTAATACCGACCACCAGGACTTCAAAGGCCGCGATTACTGAAAGAAATGCCGCACCAAAAAGACCCAGGAAGAACAGGAATCCAAACAATTGACCGGCAGGCATCAGGGAAAATGTTTTGGGCAGCGTGTTAAGGATCAACCCTGGACCCGAACCCGGTTCCAATCCAAAAGCAAATACAGCGGGAAAAATAGCAAAACCGGCCAGCAGTCCGGCAATAAGGTCCCCGAGAGCGGTAATGGTTGAATTTTTGGGAATAGAGGTTGATTTCTCCAGGTACGAGCCATAAACCACCATAAAAGTTCCACCAAGGGAAAGGGAAAATATCGCGTGCCCCAGGGCAGCAGCCATTACCGAGCCGGAAAGATTTTTCAACTTGAATCCCCCGATATACCAATTCAATCCTTCTCCCGAACCGGGAAGAGTGACTGCCCTGATGATGAGAATAATAAGAATGACAAATAAAACCGGCATGATGAATTTACTGATTTTTTCAATGCCTTTTCTCAGGCCTTTGATCAGCACCAGCGCAGATGCCAGGATCACACTGCCCGTCATAATCAACTGGAGGAGAAAAGAGGTCCCGATAAAACCTCGTTCAGGGGGTAATATGGCCCCGGGATTCGTATGTCCGCCAAACGCATCAACAACATAACTGATCCCGTAATAACCGACCCAGCCGATGGTATTGCTGTAATAACCAGTAGCACAGAGCACAACAAAAAATAGAAAACCCCCTACATATTTACCGCCAGGTAATCCTCCCTGTGCAAACGCCCCCAGGGTTCCTTTCCGGGTGTAACGGCCCAACGTCCATTCGGCCATTAATGCCGGTATGCCGATTACAAATACGGCTGCCAGGTAAAATAAAACAAAAACAGCCCCTCCAAATTTTCCCACCATATAGGGAAACCGCCAGACATTTCCTAAACCTACAGCTACCCCGATCATGGTCATCAACAAGCCGAAATTGGATGAAAACGTTTCTCTTTTTGAATGCATCTACGTCTACTCCTAACGATTTCCAGGAAAGTGACAGAGAAATATATAGTACCTTACTAAACAGCTAAAAGCAAGAGTAGGTTGACAAAAGGGATTAAATTATTGATAATATCCCCGGTGAGCAATGTCAAAAATAAAAGTTACTGTTGAAAGAATCGATGGGTATTGCAATTTACCCATGCTGGTGGATGACCATTTCTATTTGGAAGACTCGAAGCTGTACATTCCCGGGGAGAAATATATCTGCATGTGGGCATTGCAGAGTATGATGCCCGTTTTTCCTGTTTTTGGCGTTAGAGACAAATTGGAGGATGACCATTGGATAAAGAAAGTGGAGCATTTTACCTGTCCCGATCCGAAGGGGAAAGTGCTTTTTCGACTGGAGATAGTGGAAGATGATTAAAGTGGATATCAGCAAATGTACAGGATGCAGGATGTGTGAGACGGCTTGTTCTTTTTACCATTCCGGTGCAATCAACAGGCATACGGCAAGGATTAAAGTCGTAAACCTCTACACGTCGGGAGTGGATGGACCGGTATGCTGTGTGCAATGCAAGGAGAGATATTGTACTGATTGCCCGGCGCATGCCATC
>Ga0114923_10001609_pt1 | contig 15589 bp, 17 predicted proteins | sample SumtaG_FD_89578 | JGI IMG/M metagenome (GOLD analysis project Ga0114923, IMG submission 89578) | Deep subsurface microbial communities from Indian Ocean to uncover new lineages of life (NeLLi) - Sumatra_00157 metaG | ecosystem: Environmental > Aquatic > Marine > Oceanic > Sediment | place: near...
CAGCTCGATAATTTTATCCGGTATCTCTGAAATAATCAATGTGTTGGTCCTGGGATCTTGCAGTATTTCACCCCGTTTGGACAACTGTTTACTTAATAAGGAGGCAAGGGCTGCCACTTTGGCAAAACTTAAATGTTTGGTAAAAACCTCCATTTCTTGATCCATCTGCCTGGCTTCTCTTAATCGTCTCCGCTTCGTGGCTTCCGCAGCCAGTTTGTCCACCCGGCCGATGCGAAGAATATTTCCTTCCCGCACCATATCAAGGTCATTGATTTTCAAGAATAAATCAAGGGCCTGGTCCCAGGGAACCTGGCTCAACTGCGAGGTCACTTTTCCGCTGATACCCGGGTCCATCACAATATTTAAACCGGAAATTTTTGCGATAATCTTGATAACATCCTTTAAATCGGCACTATGAAAATTGAAACCCATGGGCTCCCCTCTAAATCTTTTTTGGGCGCCTTTAATCGTCTGGTCTAAGGTGGTAAGTTGATCGAGGGGATCAACCTCTCCATCGGTGGAGGGATGCGAAGATCTCTCTTTTTGCGGATCGGGCTCTTCTGCCAAAACCCGGGACTTTTCATCTTCAAAAAAATCATCCCTATTCTTAATGCCACCGTTACTGATCGTACTGTTACTGATCGTTCTGTCCTTTGTCGGTTCTACTTTTATTTCTCTCTCACTGACAGCGACGTTTTGATTGATAATGGTGGGCCGAACCTCCGGGACTTTTTTATTTTCCTTTTCAACGTTAACGGCAGCGATTCTGTTATCGGCCATTATTTTCTTTTTTTCCTTTACATTAAAAAATTCCACTTCCACTATATTTTCATTACCAATGCCCTTTTTAGGTGATACCCTATAATTTTTTAAATAGAGTAGATCAAAAACAACCCTGAAAACCGACGGTGAATTATAAGCTCCCCGTATCTTTTTTACATTTAAATGGTTCACTGTTTTTTGAATCCGCTTGCAGCGGGTGTTTTTAAAATCAATGGCTAACCGGACCGGTGTTTCAGCAAGGGGAATAACATTAAAATCTGCTTTATGCATGGTGATAACTTCAAATTTAACGTGATTCGTGTCTTTTTCACGCAAGATAATATCTTTAATTATATTTCCCTGCCTGGTCTTCGCCACGCTGCCGTTGTTCGGTTTGGTGGCCGGGACAATTGGTGGCGCCGACGGTTGAAGGGTTTTTCCCGTTAACCCGGTGTTGGCATTCACTTTCTTCTTATTTGCAGCCTGGATTTTTTTTATTTTGGGAAATTCAATATACAACCCCTTCCGGTTGGTAAAAACCCTGTAGTTCACCTGTGCTTTTAAACGGACTTCAACATCCACATATGAACCGGCGTCGTTTTTATTGATCCGAATGGTATCGATGACAGAAGAATCAAATGTAAAAATCTCTTTTTTTGGCTCAAAGGCAACATCGCTAATTCTCATAACAATGCGCTTATTGTCGTTTTTATCCGGGTAGAAAACATCGGGTATGGGGATTATTTTATTGATTTTGAAAAACAATTGCACAAAATCGTCACCTTTTAGGTATTCGATATCTTTAACGACAGTATTGGCATAAAGCGATAAATGGGCTAAACATATGGCTAAATATAAAAATAGTATAAATTTTAAATTTATCCTTTTTCTTTTGGTTTTCATTTTATTGACGCCTCCTCTTCAGGGATTAATGTTTTGATAATGATTTTTTCTTTTGTCCCACCCAGAGCAATTGTCAGAATGCGTTTAAAAACCACACTGTTCAGATCAATTTTAATAACTTCTCCGTCGTAGACACTATCTCCAACCTTAACATCATAAGGTCTGCCGTCCGGGCCTTTGAACAATGCGATAAATTTCCTGCCTTTTAATATGATACCTTCCAGTACCAATTCATCGATCAGCATTCCTGCGATACCTTCTCTGGCTTCTCTTTTTATTTTTACACTTTTCCCCCGCAGCAGGTTCCAGAAGGGGTCCCGTCTCCCTTTGGGTTTATATACGAACTCACCGGTCTCTATCTCTTCTACCGGCGATGTTTGTGTCTTCTCATCCCCGGGGAAAAGGGGGTCTTGCTGAGCGGGTTTTTTCTTTTCCTGGGCAGAGACACTAAATGTAAATGGAGATGTAAATATAAATGTTATAAAAATTAAAATCATTACTAAAATTTTTGTTTCCGTTTTTATTTTCATTTTTATCTACCTTATCTTCGCTTTTTTTTCCGGGACTTTCCTTTACGCTTTTCCCTTTCTTTATAGGTATAAGTGGATGCGGTGAAAGTGGCTTTTACTGAAAATGTAGGAGTCATCTTGCCCATGGGTTTGATAGTCAAATTATCGACAGTAAAAATTTTCTTCAATTTTGACAGTTGATCGAAAAAAATCCCCAGGTTATGGTAGTTGCCGTCAAGAGCTATTGAAATGGGATGTTGAACATAAATTTCCCGTCGTTGCTCTTTCCTGGTGTCCCATTTTTGGATCTTCAGCCGGGCGGTGGAAATAATGCCTTGAACTTTTCTCAGGATTTGACTGATCTCTTTTTCTTCCGGTAAAATTTCTTTTAGTTTGTCAAGGACTTTTTCTTTGGCTTCTTTTTCTTCCTTGATCTGCCTTAACTGCATCTCCTTTTTCTCAGCTTTTTTTATTTCCCTCTCAACGTCATCGATCTGTGTATCAAGCTGTTCGATTGTATTCTGGTTATCCGAATAATACACCATGTAAAAAATACCAAAGGCAATTCCCCCGATCAATAAAAAAACCAAAAACTGGCCATACCATGGTAAACTTTGTAAATCCATGCTACCTCCGCCTTTTTCTCTTTTTCTGCTTTTTTTGTGCGTCTGCCAACGCCTTGGCTGCTTGCTCTTTGTCTTGATAATAGCAGTTTATCCTGAAATTAAAGATGTCCAGGCCGCTTTGTTTTTGCCGGCTGGAACCGGGGAACTGGACATTATAGAAGCAGCCGGTGCCTTTCAGGTTATTAATGAAATCGGAAATCAAATTATTGCTGAGGGCTCTTCCGCTCATGGTTAACATTTTCCCCTTGAAACCCAGGCTTGATAGCCACACCCAGTCAGGCAGCGCATTTACCAATTGATCCATCATTTTGACGGAATCTTGCTGCCGGCTTTTCAAATCCGCGATCAGTTTCACCTTTTTGTCCAGCATCTTTTTGGCTTTTTCCAGTTCCATTAATGTTTTTAATACATTATCCAATTCTACTTTCCTGGCCCGCCTTTCTTCCAGGTGTCTTTGTTTTTTGTCAAGAGTACTGGCCTGGGTAAAATACAATGCCCCAATGATCCCGACAGTGGCTACAGCAGCGGCCACAATTGCCCCTGTATGTATTTTACTTTCTCTTTCTTCCTCTGTAAACGGGGCGGCGTCAGCGCCTCCCGCTGCAATATCCTTTTTTTCGGGGCTTAATAGGTTAACTTTAATCATTTGACTTCTCCAACGGCCCTTAATGCCAGTCCCATTGCTACATTAAAAACCGGGGCCATTTCTTTAATAAAATCCAGGTCAAACTTTTTCTCATTTATTTCGATATTGTTAAAAGGATTAACCAATTCCACCGGGATATCGAATTCCTGGGAGAAAAAATCAATGATCGCTTCGAGATTGGATGTCCCGCCGCTCAGTAAAATATTATCGATCCTGCCTTCGGTGGTATTGGAGCGGTAGAACTCGAAGGTTTTCCGAATTTCACTCTTCAACTCGTTAAATATTAAGTTGATCACCGGTTTAACCGCTGCCGCCGATACTCCGTCCACCTGTCTTCCTTTTTTTACGGCCTCGGCCTTTTCATATTTAAGGTTCAATTCCTTTTGGATCAGGTCGGTAAATTGGTTCCCTCCAAAAGCAATATCTCTCACGAACACCGGGTTGCCGCCCCTGGCGATAACCACATTGGTAATGGATGCACCGATATTTATTATGGCGATACTTCGGTCAAGATACATTTCATAATTGGTAAGCACACTGTTCAAAACGGCAAAGGATTCAAGATCAACGATTTCAGGACTTTTTCCGCCAATGGCCATCACATTCAAATAATCGTTCAATTTCTCTTTTTTGGTGGCGGCCAATATGACGCCCACCCGGTCGGGGTGCACATCCGGTGACTCGATAATTTCGTAATCGATATTGACCTCTTCCGGTGTGAAGGGGATATGGGGTCTTGCTTCCCATAGTATATGTTCATGCATTTCATTGGGATTTAACCGCTGGACCTCGATTCTCTTCACGATGACAGAACTGCCCGATACCCCGAAAGACATGTTGGAGGTTTTGGTTTTGCTCTCGTAAAATATATGCTGGATGGCGTCTGCAACCGCGGTGGAGTCCATGATACTACCTTCCACGATGGACTGATACGGAACCGGTTCGTATCCCAGGGAAACCAATTCGTACAGTGTCTCCTTCCCTTTTTTCTTCGGTTTTAGCTCGATGAGTTTTAACGCAAAGGAACCGATATCAAGGCCGACAATTTTTTTGGTTTTCATAAAGCTTAAAAAAGACATATATATCTCCGTTTCCTGCTATGATCTAATTTCATCGTTCATAATCCACATCTTTCTAACACAGTGAAAATCAAATGTCAAGTATTTTATTTTTTTTTTTACAGTAATATCGACACTTCCAGGGGATTCTCTCCTGGAAACGCAGGATATTCCTTGCTTTTCACGATTCATACTTTTTCCTCTTTTTTTGCGGCAATATAATCGATAGGCGCGTTATGACTGGCATCATCATGCCCTGACCGCATCCCGGCACGCCCGAAATCTCAAAAATACTTAACGTATCCATAAACATAACCATATATATCAATGTGAAACCTCCGGTTACTTTATAGCAAATTTAGTGCCAATAGTGCGATTCGGGTAAAAGCGTTTCATAGTCTTGTTTTTAGTAAAAAATCCAAAAATTCGCCAGCGTCATTTTCCTGACACTATGCCAGGTTTATTGTCAAGAATATGGAAATTCTTACTCTTTTCGGCTGTTGATTCTACCCACTTTGACAAATTCCCAATAAATTGGTAATATAATTCCTTTCGTAGGCCGCGGCGCGGCCACCCTATATAAGGAGACAACCATGGAAGCCTATAAAAAAGTGAACCTGGTGATTGCATTCATTGTTGCATTGGTAGTCATCCCACTGATCATTTACTTTTTCTTTATCAAACAAGACCGGCCCCGGCAGGTACCTGTCCCTCCCACTCCCGGGCAGCAGGCTGCTGCTCCTACAGGGAAAGTTAAAACGCAGGGGGCCCAATTGCCCGTGCATGAACCGGTCTTAGATATTGAATTAAACAGCAGCGATGAACCGCTGAGGGAATTGCTGCAGGATTGTTCATCACACCCGGAATTTGCCCGCTGGCTGGAAAGCAAAGACCTTATCCGGCGGGGTGTTGCCATTGTTAATAATATAGCGGATGGAGTCCATCCCGCGGCACATCTTGAATTTTTATTGCCTACGGGAAAGTACTCGGTCATTAAGCGAAATGGAAAAATAGTTGTCGACCCGCTGAGTTATATACGGTATCAACCGGCAGTCATGACTTTTGTCTCTATTGAAACGGAAAAAGTGGTGGAATATTACCGGCAATTGCAGCCGGTCATCGAAGAGGCTTATAAAGAATTGGGGTACCCGGGAAAAGGATTTAACGAAGTATTGGAGCAGGCGTTGGCGGTTTTGTTGGAAACGCCTATTTTAGAAGGTGATATTTATTTGGAAGAAAAGGTTCGCACCTATGCCTTTGCCGATCCCCGGCTAGAAAGCCTCGATGATGTCCGGAAGCTTTTGCTGAGAATGGGCCCGGAAAATACCCGGAAAATCCGGGAAAAACTCCGGGAAATAGCAACAGCGTTGAAGTTGAAAAAGTAGGTCGCGGCGCGGCCTAATTTAATCGCACAGGAATTTTCATTTTTTTATGCTGGTTTCCATGGGAACAAGTGGTTGAAGTGTATCCCGACAGAGCCTCCGCATATAGGTCCCCCCTGCCAGGGGGTAATTGACGATCTCTTTGGTGTATTCATGGGTAGGGGAGGAAAATAATTCCCCGGGGGTTCCCTTTTCCACAATTTTTCCCTTTAAAATCACATAAATGGTATCCGAAATATTCCCGACAATGGAGAGATTATGCGAAATCAACAGTATGGTAAGATTGTACTGCTGCTGAATTTTTTTAATAAGGGCCGTGAAACCGTGCTGCACGTGGTAATCCAGGGAAGCGAAAGGTTCGTCCAAGATCAGCAGTTCCGGCTGCAGGGCCGCGGCCATTGCCAGGAGGCAGCGTTGATTTTCACCGCCGCTCAATTGAAACGGGTAGGCATGCAAAAGATGTTCCGGTTCATCGACATCCAGGTCTCTTAAAATCTCAATCAAACGGGCGGGTTCGATCCGTGAGGTTTCATAAATTCGCCGTTTAATTTTAATAACCGGGTTGAGTGAAGCGGCGGCGTTTTGCGGGGTATAAAAAATGTGGGCGCCCCTTTTCTTTTTTAACATTTCATAATCGATGGGCCGGCCATCATAAAAAATAGTCCCTTTTGTCACAAAAACATTTCCCGGTAAAAGAGCGGAAAGGGTTTTTGAAAAAATGGTTTTCCCGGCCCCGGATTCGCCGATGAGGCCGGTAATTTTGTTTTTCTCGATCTCGATGGTTACATTTTCCAGTAAAGGTACGGCATGCCCTGTCTTTGGCTCAATTTTTTCCACCGCCAGGTTTTCTACTTTTAATAAAGGCATATCCATGCACCAGGGTCGTTCCTCAAGCATCAGAAGGGCTTACTTTGATTGCCTGTCAAGGATGTCCTTTTCTATTAAGGCACGGTTGTTAAGCATGTAAGTGCGAAAATGATTCATCACTGACGTTCGTATCAATGAAGACTGGTTGAAATATTTGAGAAACTCCTGCAAAAAGGCCAAACTGTCTTCGCCAATTTCAACTTCTTCCATGTTAAATATGCCTTCAGGTAAAAACATCGGCCCTTTGCCGTGCAGCAAATAGTTGATGTTGACGTTAAAGCTGCGGGTGAGATTGTAGATCAACTCAAACCGCAGCTTGGCATTGCCTGACTCCATTTCCGATAAACTGGCATTGGATATATCCAACGCTTTAGCAAAATCCTTCTGCAAATATCGCAGCTTTTCACGTATCAATTGAAGGCGATGACCGATCCCTTTTAATAATTCGTCTTTCATTTTCTTTTAGTCCTGTTTAATCTTCCTATTTTGTCTTTCTTTTATTTGATTCATTTTCTCCTATTTGGCGCTTTGTTAGATCTTTTTCCGACAGCATCTTGGCCTGGTATTGACTCAATATGAAATATTGAAGCATCGGCGACCGCTCAAAATGATAAAGAAAATCACGAACATCATCCACATTTACCGCGTATCTCCTGGTCCGATTGTAAGAGGAAAAAATGGGATCGATAAACATATCACCTTCGCCAAACAACACATAGTAAAGATTTACATTAAATTCTTTTGTCAATTTGACCAGGAGATCATGACCGGGTTTGAATTTGCCCGTCTCTATCTCAGATAACGACGGACCGGCGATGTTTAACCTTTCAGCAAAATCTTTTTGCTTCAGGTTTAATTTTTTCCTGATTTGCCGGATGCGTTCTCCGGATTCATGTGAACTCTCTAATTTATGCCGCTTATCATTGTTTTTTTCATCAACCATTGGTTATCGCTTACCTTTTTATCATATTATCTTGAATTTCCAACCTGAATTATATACTATTTATCACTTAAATTGAACAGGTAAACTCAACTATCGGAAAATGGCATGATTTTACGATTGGGTAACCTTTCCTTACTGTGGCTGCGGGTGCCATCCGTCTGGCTAGAATTGGGTGCGAAGGGCTTTCTTAGGGTGTGGACGCCGTCTACCGCGATGCCTCCGCTTCTTCTTCTATTTGGCGCTTTATTAGATCCTTTTCCAACAGCATCTTGGCCTGGTATTGACCCAATATGAAATGTTGAAGCATCGGCGACCGCTCAAAATAATAAAGAAAATCACGAACATCATCCACATTTACCGCGTATCTTTTGGCCCGGAAAAAAGGCGGTGCGTTGGAATGTGGGAATGTTTGAATGTTCTTTTAAAATTAGCAACTATTATCTATTTGGAACTCCACATAAGAAATGATTGTCCAGCACGCAATAGGCAAACAGGCGAATTTTCATTTGGTTTGCGGCTCCTTCAAGGTAATCCGGAAATTGACTTTTATTTTTGTTGCCTTAAAATCCCAAAAATGTGATCGCCGTTATAGCCCCGGTTTATGAAATGATGAAAGGCACCGAGATAAGCGATAAGTAACTTGTTCTCGTCTCATGCCTCCATATAATACTACAAACCCATCAACATTCCCACATTCCAACGCACCGTCCCCTGGTTCTTTAAAATTACACCTAACCACAGTCTCTCGCATAGAGCAGCCATCTCCGAGGTGGATCAACAACAGCCTTAATAACTCTTCGGCGGTCTTAAGCTTACGTTGCCTCACAAGTGCACCCAACTCAACGGCCTTATCCTCCCAGCCAGGTGGGAAGAACATATCCAACACGTTCCAATTGACATTGTCTTCTTTTGTATCCATGTCAGTATTATAAGCATATTTATAGGAAATATCAAGTCTTAAGTTAGCGCTTATCCCCTGGACCCCCCGCAAAAGCTTTTGATAAAATTATTAAGAAGCCTTATAATAAAAAGTTTTTGGGGGGTCCAGGGGGCGATTTTTCAAAAAAGCCCCCTGGTCGCCGAAGGTAAAATCTCTATTTTTTACCATTGCCATTGATGGTTATCTCCTCACCCAGGGCCCATTTTTTTGCCTTTTCAAAAACCACTTCCCGCTTGATGGGCTTGGAAATAAAGTCATCCATGCCGGCTTCAAGAAATCGTTCCCGGTCGCCTTTCATGGTTTGGGCGGTCATGGCGACAATAGGAATACCCTGTGCCGCGGGTCCTACGCTGCGACAATTGTTTTCGGAATTCCGGGATATTTTTTTTTCATATTCCCGGATTTCCTGTGTGGCGGCAATCCCATCCATCTCCGGCATCTGGATGTCCATGAAGATCAGGTCGAAACCGTGCGGGTCCGCGGAATAGGCTTCCACGGCTTCTTTCCCGTTATTCACCACCTTTACTTTATAACCGGCCCGGGCCAACATCGCGCGGGCCAATTTCTGGTTAATGGGATTGTCTTCGGCCAACAAAATTCGTACCGAATGTTTGGCCTCATCATCCAACGAATAACGGGTAGCCAGGGGTTCCCGTTTTCCTTTAGCTTTTGGACGTTTACCGTTAACCAGTAATTTTTCTATCATATTCAAGAGTTTGGTTCCCTGGATGGGTTTTGGTAAAAACCCATCAAATTTAGCTTCCATAAAGGCTTTCGATCGCCTGGTGATGGAAGAAGAGAAAGCCAGCAGCGGGAGGTTACAGGCCGGGGGCGGCAGCCGGTGGATCATTTTTGCCACATCACAGCCGTTTAGCCCGGGCATACGGATGTCCAGGATGCCAAGATCAAAGGGGGTCTGATCTTTAATACTCTTTTGAATGGCAGGTACCACATCCTCACCCCTGCTGAACACCTTCACTTGCATTCCGGCGCCAGTCAAAAGATGGGTTAAAATCTCCAGGTTGTGTTTATTGTCATCAACAATGAGGATTTTTTTACCGGTGAGAGAGGTGGGAACCTCCCGCCGGGCAGGTTTATTTTTCGATTTCTCTAACACGGCGGTAAAATGAAAGATGCTGCCTTTGCCGGGCTTACTCTCTACACGGATATCCCCACCCATTAGTTTTGCTATTTGCTTGCAAATGGCAAGCCCGAGACCGGAACCCTCGAAATTCCGGCCGGTGGAACCGTTTACCTGGCGAAAAGCTTCAAACACACTCTCCAGCTTATCCCCCGCTATACCAATACCGGTATCCCTCACCCGGGCGTGAAGTTTCACCGTTGTTTTTTTCTTTTCTTCCACATCGATGGAAAGTTCAACTTCACCTTTGTCGGTGAATTTAACCGCATTTCCCATGAGGTTGACCAGGACCTGGCGAAACCGTCCCGGGTCCCCGTTGACATAAGCCGGCACATTATCGCCGATGCGGCAGAGAATTTCAATGGGTTTGTTGCCCACCCGGGGATGGATGAGCTCGCAAACATCAAAGGCGGTCACTTCCGGGTCAAAATCAATGGAATCCAGTGCCAATTGACCGGACTCGATCTTAGAGGCATCCAGGATATCGTTAAGCAGTGCCAGCAGCGCCTGACCGCTGCGGTTTATAATCCCGGAATAATCCTGCTGTTCCTCGTTTAATTCCGTATCCAGCAACATATCGGTAAACCCGATGATGGAGTTCATGGGGGTACGGATATCATGGCTCATGCGGGCCAGGAACTCGGTCTTGGACCGGTTGGCCAATTCCGCGGCCTGGCGCTGGCTTTCCGCAATATCCCGGGCCTCCTCCAACTCCTTCTGCCTCTTGAACAGTTCCGCGGTTCGCTGTGACACGAGCTTTTCTAACGTTGCTTTTTGAGTTTTAACACCCCTGATCCTTAACCTGAACAACGCATAAATAATTGCCAGTACAGCCAACAAAACCAGCAGCTTAAACCACCAGGTCTGCCAGAAAGGAGGGAGATTAACCTTTCCTTTGTCCAATTTATTTGTTCCTCCACCCCAGGTTCCGAACCACAGCAAATCCTGCCTTTCCTGTAAAACATATGATATAGTGTCATGGGAAACCCCTTGCTCCACGGTAAAGTGTTCAAATTTAAAGTCATTGGCACGGGCATCCAGGTAAGGGGTTAGAATCATCAATATAAAAAAACATGACCGGAAGAACTTACCTGACAAAGCCCCCAAATATGTCATATGAAACGTCTTCATGGAATCACTCCTATATCCCGGGGAATGTGAAAATCAATCACCGGTTAAACTCCGTCTATCGTATATAGTTTAAAGAATAAAAAAAAATTTGTCAAATAAAATTTTATATTCCGGAAATTTGATAAAATTGCTGCTTGCCGTGGTTTTAAATCATCACAGCTCATGGTATAATTTGACCTTCGTGTCCTTCGTGGTTTTGTGGCTAAAATAATGAAAAAGATCCAATTAATTTGTGTGGGCGATTTGAAATTTAAGGAGCTGAAAGAACTGGAAAAAAAATATGTAAAAAAAATAAATTTCTTTGCCGGATTTACCCTAAGAAATACAAAAGAGATTAAATCGAAAGATGAAAAATTGAAAAGGAAAAAAGAGGGTCAATTGATACTGGAGTTGTTGGATAACCGGGATTTTGTTATTGGTTTGGACCAATACGGGAAAAAAATGGATTCCCTCGAATTTTCCCGGTTTTTATCCGATAAAATTTCCCGGCACCCGGATCGAATTGTTTTCCTCATTGGCGGCCATTCCGGTCTGGCAAAGGAACTGGACAGCCGCATCGATTTTAAGTTATCCTTTTCAGATATGACCGTTGCCCACGACATTTTCAGGATTCTTTTCCTGGAACAGTTGTACCGGGCATTTACCATTGCCAGGGGGATCAAATACCACCGCTAGGGGAAATTGGGGTCCTGAATTCAGCGCCTCCGGCGGGTCAGAACCTTTTTGAAAAAAGGTTCCGACACCTCCAAAAACTTTTTATTAGGTGTATTTTGATCATTTTTTTTCTTCGTGTCCTTCGTGGTTTACAAAAACCGATGGTGGATTCAGGCAATGCCGGGGGGTTGAAAAAAGTTTTAATTTAGTGTAAAAACATATATGCATATGTGAACGAACATGGCGAATGAAAATAGATATTTAAAAAAAGGTTTACGTCCCGGTTTTTTCCCGGTTGCCATAGGAACCGCGGGATTGTTAATATTTATACTGCTGCTGAATAATTTTTTCCCCTATAAAGCCGCCAATCTAAAAATCGGAAAATCCGAAGCCGTTAAAATCGCTTCCCATTTCTTGAGACAAAAGGGTTACTACCTGGAAGGTTACAACCTGATGACTGCAATCGCTTGCGACAACAATGCATTTTTCTACTTACAAAAACGTCACGGGTTGAATAAAACCCGGGAAATTTTTCACAAAGAGCAGCATAACGGCCTGGATTATTATTGGCTGGTATCCTGGTTTAAAAACCTCCCCAAAAGCTCTCCTTATGAACAATTCAGGGTTAGGATTTCCGGGACCGGGAAAATAATCGCCTTCACCCATGAATTTCCCGTGAATCTTGATTGGCCTGGAGGCCGCCAGGCACACATCAGTCAGGAAAAAGCCCTGGAAATGGCAGCCGCCTTCTTAAAAAAACACGACATCGATCTAAACGGCTATAAAAAGGATACCTTTAACACCCAAACATATGACAAACGAACAGACCATTCGTTCAACTGGATAAAGGACCTGGAATTTGAAGGCGGTAAAGTGAATTTAAGCGTTGTTGTCCAGGGAGATGAAGTGGGTATATTCGATCGGGTTTTCGGTATCCCGGTATCCGAATCCGCAGTGATCAACCGGACCCAGGAGCGCAGGGTTTATCCCCTTATTGCCTCCTTGATATTTGCCTTTATATTCTGCCTGGTTTTGCAGCTTATCTTCCTGAAAAAATATCATGAAGGGGAAGTGAGTGTAAACACCGCTGCGATTGTGTTTTTTGCCTGCTGGATTTCCCTGGTATTGGAATCCCTTATAAAATTCCGGATAAATGCGACCAGTTTTTTAATTGGTGAATTAGGCACCGACTCGGTGGGAGTAGTCGTACTGGTATTATTCGGTCTAATTGCCTGGCCGTTTCTCTCTATTATGGGGTTTTCCTCATGGAGCATCGGCGAATCCCTGGGAAGAGAACACTTCAATAAAAAATTTACTGCTTTGGATAGTATTTTCAACCGGAAATTCTCAACGTTAAATGCAGCCAATTCTTGTTTTAACGGCTATTTCATCGGGTTTTTCGGGCTGGGTCTTATTGCCCTCCTAACCACAACTGCCCTAACGTTTTTCAACGGCAAAATAGGTGGTATTGACTATAGAATCGCGTCATCCACTGTTCCTTTCCTGGTTCCTCTCCTGGCTGCACTGTCTTCCAGCCTGATATCCGAATTGGTATTCAGGCTTTTCAGCAATTTTGCCCTGTATAAATATTTAAAAAGCAAGTGGATGAGTATTTTTATTTCTTCTGTTTTCTGGACTGTTTATGCCGTTGCCTTCTGGGATGTTAATATTTCTCTCTCCCCCATGTACCTGGATTGGATCACCTGGTATATTTGCGGGGTTTTTTTCGGGTACATCTTCTGGAAATTTGATCTCCTTACTGTGATTACGGCTAATTTTATTATGGTGGGGGTTATGCAAGCCCTCCCCCTGCTTACCGGTGGAGCGGAAAGTCTTTTTTACCAGGGGTTTGCCGCGTTGATGCTCTTGTTCTTACCCTTTATATTTATTGTCCGGGGCTTTATTAAAGGGGAGATTTTTTCTTTTGAAGCAGACCTGGTGCCCGCGCACATCAAACGGATTACCGAAAGGGCCCGTATGGCAAAGGAACTGGAAATCGCCCGCCAGGTGCAGATGCAGTTGCTGCCGGGAAAAAGCCCGGAAATAAAAGGGTTCGAGATCGAGGGCACGTGTATCCCGGCCAATGAAGTGGGCGGAGATTATTACGATTTTATCAAGATAAGCGATTCCAAACTGGGTGTTGTCATCGGGGATGTTTCGGGCAAGGGGGTGCCGGCAGCCATTTATATGACATTAACCAAAGGAATTATCCAGTCCCAGGTGGAAAACGAAAATTGGTATTCACCGGAACAAGTGCTTACCAGGGTCAATCGTTCATTGTACAAGATTATGGACACCAAATCCTTTGTCACCCTGTTTTTTGGGGTAATCGATACTCAAAAAAAGACCCTTTCCTTTTCCAGGGCAGGTCATAATCCGCTGCTCTACTTTCGCCGCTCCGACGACCGGATGATTACCTTAAAACCTGAAGGAATTGCCCTGGGTATTGAGAAAGGGGAAATTTTTAACCTGGTTATAAAAGAGGAATGTATCGAGCTAAAAAAAGGGGACCTTATCGTATTTTATACGGATGGATTTACAGAGGCAATGAATAAAGAACTGGAAGAATACGGGGAGAAACGGTTGTGCCGGACCATTTTAAGCAGTAAGGATAAACCGGTCAGCCAGATTATAGATACTGTTGTTGCTGATGTTCACGGTTTTGTCAAAGGGTACCCGCAGCATGACGATATGACCATGGTGGTTGTCAAAGTTTTTTAAATATAACGTATCCCGGTTTAAACACCCTGTACCATTTATCCCAGCTTTATGATATATCTGTGGATTGGCTTTTGTTCGGCAAAGGACATAGAGCAGCTGCCTCAACCCGTTTGCACCTTTGCACGCTCCGACCTTTTTTTTATGTCTTCCTCATGATATTTGGGGAGTAGTAATCCATTTATATATTTATGAACAATACTGGCAATCAATGTTTGGTATGGGATTCCTTCTTCAATCGCCTTGAGTTGAATTTGGTGATAATCTTTTTGAGAAAGACGAAGATTGATGCGTTTATCTTTTTTCAGTGTATTCCGTGCTGTTTGAATAGCTGCTTTCTTTTCCTGGTCAAGATTTTTGACGGGCTGCCACTCCTCCTTTTCAATGGATTCCATCAGGTCTTTTTCTTCCTATTCTAACGGTTGAAAGTTTTTTTTGGTAAACCTGCTCATGTTTCCTCCTTTAAACCAAAGCGTTTTGAATACTTACGACCTGGAAATGCAGTTTTGAAGAAAATTCCATACTATGATGATAAACGAGCGTCTGCCTTTTGTCAACTTTCCTCCAGGAAATTTTAATTTTGTAATTTTGGTGCCAGGCCAATTTTTCTACGAGACAAAATTGTTTTTTGGTAAAGGATTTGAATGGTGAAAGACACTTGATTTTTTTCCGAAGGTCCGAAGGTGCCAGGCTAACAAATTTAAAAAATAGGAGATAAAACATGAAAACAAGGCGATTTTACAAAAAACTGGTCTTGAACAAAAAGACCGTTGCAAACCTGAACTCTGATGAGATGAATGTTGTCCAGGGAGGTTTAACACTCCAATGTCAGACAAAATGGGTACCTACATGCGATGAACCTTATACTGGTCTTGGTGAAAGATGTCATACTGGAGGGACAGATTGCTGTGTTATCTGCTAACCTCCATTTTTATCATCAATCAATGTAACCCAATGATTTAAGATTATCAAGCTCCTCTTTAGGCAGCGTCTTAAGATCTATTGATTGACTGGTCCGCTCAATATTATCAAAGTATGGGAAAGATGCTTGCCTGGCTACTAAAGAAGAACTGCTGCGTCGCTATAGCCTCCTCTATAAAAACGAAGAGCCTCTTACCGGCACTTATGATTATGATTCCAACGGCCAATTTATTCCCGATGAGGATGGTATTTTCTTGCCTGGCACCGTTTTTTAAACATGCTGATACTTGGTGCCTGTGGTCACTTCCGCAATATTATACGACTGGGCTCGCATGCCGTCCAGGTAATTCAATAAATCCATGTAATGAATCGCTGCCTCGTTTTCACA
>Ga0114923_10001611_pt1 | contig 15582 bp, 16 predicted proteins | sample SumtaG_FD_89578 | JGI IMG/M metagenome (GOLD analysis project Ga0114923, IMG submission 89578) | Deep subsurface microbial communities from Indian Ocean to uncover new lineages of life (NeLLi) - Sumatra_00157 metaG | ecosystem: Environmental > Aquatic > Marine > Oceanic > Sediment | place: near...
AAGAGAACTACGTTATATTGAAGAACAAAAAAAGGAAAAAGAATCTTATTGGCAGGTATTAAAAACCACCACGAAACAAAAGAACTTCATGGCTTACGTATTTTTTTATCTTTTTTTCTACACTGTTCCAATACTTCTTATGTCTTCTCTTCCCTTTTTAACAATATATATTATAAAATCTGATAATCCAACTGTGGAAACGCTAATAGCAGCAGGTTTTCTGATTGGAGCCTTTGTGGGAGTCCCTATATGGTTGAAAATTGGCCGTAAATATGGAACTCGGAAAGGTTATATATATGGATCTCTTCTCTGCATCATATTTGCAATACCGCTACTATTTGTCACAGATTTCATTTTAATTATTATATTTTTATCTCTTCTTGGAGCGAGTTATGCTTCTATGTGGACTTTACTTTATCCAGGATTTTCAGAGGTAATTGATGAAATTGTTGTAACAACAGGAAAACGGAAAGAAGGTGCATATACAGGAGTTAGGACTTTCGTTGGACGTCTAGCATTTGTTATTCAAGCTTTAGCCTTTGCAATTGTGCATACCCTAACCAATTTCAAACCAGGTGCTAAAACACAAGAACCATTAGCACTATGGGGTATACGTTTTATCTATATGGGAATTCCTCTAATCTGCTTCATAATGTGCTTTATACTTATATTTTTCTTTTATGATCTCACTCCAGAAAAAGTGAAAAGCAACAAAGAATATCTAATGAATGCAAACCTTTAGAAACATTCTTTATATCAATTTTATTTTATTTTTTTTACTCAGGCAGGTAAGAGTAAAGATTATTCTTCAATAAAATCTATAAGCATATTAATATAGTTTTGAATTGTTTCTTCTTGACCTTTGGCAGCAGGACCTTTCTGTTTTTCCATTTTAACCTCAAGAATTTCGGGACAAAGGTCTCCAATACAAGTAGATTTCTCAAGAGCTTTTCTCATGCCTCTTGAAAATTTGTCAGTCCAAGAAACAGCATGAGTATAGAAAGTAGCTATTTTTGGAATCTGTCCTTCGAAATAGGCCCCTAAATTTTTGACAAATTTTGTCATTTTTCTATCTGCATTCATAGCAATAATTCTTGCGCCAATTATTAGAGCATCGGGATTATATCCAGCAAGTTCTTCAGGATTGAGAGATTTTATACTGTCAACCTTAACATCAAACTTATCTTTCATCCCTTCAGCAATCTCGTTTGATAGTTTTTCAGAATTCCCATGTTTTGAATTATGGATAATCCATATATTTTTCATATTATTTACCTCTAAATTATTTAATTCAGATCTATTAAATTTAATTTACAATCTTATATATATTAACAGACTAATTGGGAAGATAAATTTTTACCTAATTCATAGGCTTGATTGTAATATTTCTCAACTCCATATTTCATAATCGCTCCAGCATACATTGTTCCTATAACTTTCGCGTTTAAACTATCGCCAATCGTCTGTTTAATGAGAGGTGTTGCATCATCACAGAATTTTTTCCATCGGGGCTTTATCATACCCGAACTTGTGATAATTATTGCTTTCTTTTTTTGATTCGATCTAGGCTCTGGGCAATCTTTTGGAATAACAACTTTTCTCCGTTTTTGAGCGGGTTTTGCAAATATCCAACAAATTCGTTCTAAAAATTGTTTCATGATTGCGGTTTCATGAGCCATAAACACAGGGGTTCCAAATATAAAACCATCAGCTTCGAGTATTTTAGGATTTAGAGAATCCATATCATCCCGTATTACACATTTAGCCATTTCTTTAGATAAATCGTCCTTAAAACACGTCATACACCCCATACAAAACTCAATATTTTGATCTACGAGTGTTATTTTCTCAATTTCCACTTCACTATTGTTAGCCTTCGCACCTTCAATTTTCTTATCTATAAGTGTGTCAATTGTCTTACCCTTTCTATAACTTCCCATAATTGCTAAAATTTTCATAATTATATATTAAGTTACTTATTAAGAAATTTCACCGTTAAAAAGAAAACAATGAGGGTTACAAAAGCTATAACATAAAAAGAGTAAAATAATGAAATCTCTCCAATATAACTAATAATTACCGGGCCTAATGCGCTGAACAGAAAACCTACAGTATTATTAAATCCAAAACCAGACCCTTTTAATTCAGGATGGGTTTCATCAATAATTCGCAGTAATTGAGTGTTTCCTGCTGTTTGGTATAGCGCAAAGCCAATACCAGAAATAACAGTAGCAATTATAAAAATTGTAAGACTATTAGTAATAACTACAAGGAAAACTAATACTCCCATACTCATAATTAATACTTGGCCTATTAGGATGATTGATTTAGAGTCGAAACGGTCAACCAGTTTCCCTGAAAACAAAACGAATGAAATATATATTCCTACAATGAATACTAAAATATAACTAGTTTCTATTTCACTTAAACCCCAATATATTTCAAACACCCACACCAGATAAGCAACAATCCCTCCAAATAATAACCATCTGATGCAATTTAGTATGATTATTACTCGGAACTGTTTTTCATGTAATAATAATTTAAGATGAGAAGCTCTAATTTTTTCAATTTGCTTATTAACATCATTTCCATTATGATTTCTCAAATCTTTAAAGAAGAGCAAAATCAATACCGCTGAAATTATGGTTAAAATTCCAGAAAATAAAAACACTACCCTAAATCCAAAATAATATGATATATAGCCCCCTAATACAATTCCACCTAAAAATCCAAGGGATAATGAAAAAGAATAATAAGCCATTCCCTTTCCATGTTCTTCTCTCCTATAATAATCACCTATCATCGCTTGTAAGATACTGGAATACGCGCCAGCTCCTTGAATAGCTCGAAATATTATTAGTTGTATGAAAGTTTGAGCATAAAAGCATAAAAACGTCCCAATGATATAAACAGAAAACCCTACCATAATCATTTTCCTTCGTCCAAATTTATCTGAAGAAAAAGCCATTGGTAATTGGAAAATAGCTTGGGTTAATGAAAAGATACTAATTACTAGACCGTATGATGTTAGTGTACCAGAGAGACTCAAAATAAAAGCTGGCAATCCTATTTGGACAATGCTACTCCCAAGATTTCTAAAAAAGTTTCCGATCAGTAATACAAAAACAAAAATCTTAGCGGATTTTTCGGGATCATTTATAAGTTTTTCGGATTCAAAATCCGCTGAGTCTGTATTCATCAATTTTGTAAATTAAGGAAAATTTTTAAAGTTATTTGCGATATGTAATTTAAGTCTAATTATAATTTGTTATTATAAAATTCTGATAAGTTATTTTGTGTTATTTATTAAAAAAAATGGTATTTTATAATAATATTGAAAATACAATGAAAATGCTGAAAACTTTTTTATAGGTAGGTGTTTTTTTAAATATTTATTTAAATAAATCTTTATTTGAATAAATTAAATGTCTTAAAAATATTAAATAGAACACAGCATTATGAATAACGACCAAGTAGTACTGGAGAAACTGCGAGAACGCTCATTTTATGGAGTAATCTTTGATTTTGATGGAACTATCTTAGATATTAAGCCCGCTCTTAAAAAATCTATAGAAGAAGTTTTTATTGAGAACCAGATTGAAGCTGACATGGAACAAACCATAATTGAGATTGGTTCTATTTTAGACTCAATCCAAGGATACCCAATTCCAAAAATCTTACTACAATCGCATGAAATCTTCAAATATTTGACGGTCCTTAAGGATGTCCCATTCCTAAAAAAATTAAAATTAGCAATGAAGATTTTTACTAGATTTCAGACATATTCCTTAGAAGAAGCTGAATTTTTTCCGGGAACTAAAGAATTACTATCATTTCTTGGTAAATCTTGTAAGCTTTATATCATATCTCATAATAAAACTGAAAATATAGTTAAGGCTTTACAGAAGGAGGGATTAGATTCAGAATTTGAAGAAATATACGGAGCTGATATGCTTCCTGCTCTCAAACCAAATCCTGAAGCATTGATGCCACCTATGAAAAAAAGTGGAAATTATAAGGGGAAAGAGTGGCTAATTTTAGGGGATATGCCCACGGATATAGAAGCAGGAAAAGAAGCAGGATTATATACAATAGGAATTGCAAGTGGAATTAGTAAAAAGGAGGTTTTAGCAGAATTTCAGCCTGATCTCCTCGTTAATTCACTCACAGAATTACTAAACTTAATTGATAATGGTCGTTTTTCAGATATTAATGCTCAAAGTTCATTAAAAATAAAATCTTAAAGGTAGTTATAATGCTAGAAAAAACCGATTATAAATCAGCGGAAGAAAAAGAAAAAGCAAATTATGATATTGTAGAGAAAGAAATGGAAATCAAATATGAGGCGAGACATCAAGATATCTTATATAAAATCCTAAAATACAATCCTTTGGACTGGTTAAATAATCAGTACAGGAAATTTATCGATATTCACCATTTTAATGATATTGAAGGTGAGTTACAATGGTGGATGGCTTATATATATGTTAAAGATATATTACGTCGCTTATTTAATCATCGAATAGAGAATCCTTATAAGACACTATTTCCAGAGTATGGGGCAGGAATTTTGATATCAAATCACGAAAGCCATTTCGATCCCTTTTTCGCTGGGGCAGGATGTCATAGACAAATACGATGGATGAGCAAAATTGAAAATTTTAAAACACCATTTGTGAGATCATTATTTTACAATTTGGGTGCTTTTAGATTAGATCGCGAAAATCCCGAGGAAGGCTGGAATATAGCAAAAAATATAATAGATAATGGAAAATGGATTGGTATTTTTCCCGAAGGTACACGTACTGAAGATGGAAGTCTTGGTGAATTCCGTACTGGAGCCGTGAGACTAGCTATTGAAAAAAAAGTACCAATAGTTCCTATGGGTGTAATAGGTTCAAGAGCAGCCCTCCCAAAGGGTAAGTTGGTATTAAAACCTGTAAAAGTAATCACACGTGTTGGAAAACCTATTTATTATGATGATTATGATATTGATACTATAACATATCCAGAAATTAGGCGTTTAACAGATGAATTACGGCAAGACGTAGTTGATCTGATAGAAGGCAATTATCATACGGAAGAGGCAAAAGCTCAGCAGCTCTCTATAGGAACAGCTAAAGATATGGAAGAAAAACCAAAAGGTAACCCTGTAGTAAAATTCTTCAAAAAAACATTATTTGACTTTTTACAATTATGGGACGACTCTTGGTATGCCCTATTGAGATCTCTGGAAGTCTTTGGAGCAAAAGATTACTTTGGAGCCTTCGTTTATCATTTCTCAGGTAATATCGTACATTACATTCTCGGTAAAACTTTACTGCCATATAAGGTCATTGACTACGATAAATATGTTCCTGATAAACATGAGACTGGTATGATAATCTGTTCAAATCATAATTCAGAATGGGACGTAATAGTCCTTGCAATGACTTTTCAGCAACGTGGTCATTATGTCTTCCAACAAGCAAAAGAATCACTATTTAGAGTTCCTATTGTCAATGCGTGGGTTAGAAGCAGCCGGGCATTTCCCCTCACAAGAGGTGAACACGATATGGGGTCCTATAATTATTGTGTTGAACAATTAAAAAATAAGGAATGGGTTATCATATATCCTGAGGGGACAACGAATCAAGGAGGTGGCGAGCTAATGGAAGGTCACACAGGTGCTATGCGGGCAGCTATTGATGCACAAGTTCCTATTTTTCTAGTAGGCATTACAGGCTCGGAGGATGTTTACCCAAAGCATGCAAAAATGTTGAACTTCGGAAAGGGAGTAATTCTAAAAGCAGGTCCTATGTTTATGGAACACAAACAATACTGGGGTAAACCAATGCCCGAATATGAGACCTTAAAAGAACTCACTGCAAGTATGATGGCACAAATTAAAGAATTACTCATGTATGACGACCCAACCGCGTGAAGATTTAGAGGATTTAAATAAATGCAAACGATTGAGAAAAAAGCGGAGACAAAGATTAAAGTAGGGATACCCAGGGCTCTCCATTTCTATAGATATTTTCCTTTTTGGAAAAAACTTCTTGAAGAATTGGACGTAGATGTTGTTCTTTCTACCAACACTAACAAAAAGGTGGTTGAGGAGGGAGTAACCCACGGCTTTGGAGAACTGTGCATCCCGGTAAAGATATACTATGGACATGTACTAAAATTAGCTAGAGAAAATCCAGATTTAGATTATCTTTTTGTCCCTAGGTATGTATCAGAAGTAAAAGAATCCTATTTTTGTCCTAAATTTATCTCGTTGCCAGATGTAATAAAGATCTTACCAAATATTCCAAGACTTTTAACTCTCGAAGTAAATATAAAAGAATTTCCCATCTCCGTAGCAGCTATTACCTTAGCAAAACAATTAGGAAAATCTGAAACCGCAGGTTTAAATGCTTATAAAGAAGCTCAAAATTATTTCGAGGAATATCATCAGTTCTTACGAGATGGTGCCTCTGTAAATCATGCTTTACGGTTAGTAGAAAGAAACCTTCCATTCAAATTACCAAAGAAAAAAAGTAAGGGGGATATAAGATTCTTACTTTTAGGACACGCCTATAACATTTTTGATACCTTCATCAATTTAGACTTCCAGAAAAAGTTAGCAGATCAAAATGTTGATGTCTTAACTATAGAAAATTTACCAAAAAGTGTGTTCAAGGAGCCCATCATCGTTAACAAGCGGCTCAGGAACTACTGGATTCATGAGGAGGAAATAATGCAGAGCATAAGATATTTTCTTACCAAGGGGAGAGATGAAATTGATGGCGTAGTTTTCCTTGTCAGTTTTGCTTGTGGACCTGATAGTCTTATATCAGAATTAATAATGAGAGATATGAAAGTCGTTGGACTTCCCTTTTTAGAAATAATTATGGATGAACATAGTGGTGAAGCTGGACTATTAACTCGAATTGAGTCTTTTGTAGAAATGATAAGAAGAAAGAAAAGAAAGTTAGAAATGGATTCGAAATCAAAAATTAAATCTAAAATATCTTAAAAAATTTAAAAGATTATGCTTGTCAGTTTTCCAAATATGGGGCCTAATTGGGTAGCATTTAAGACTTTATTTACTACCTTGGGATTAGATGTTATTGTCCCAGATCCGACAAATCGAGAAGCGATAAAGGTCGGTGTTAAATATAGTCCCGAATTTGTATGTTTCCCCTTTAAGACAACTCTTGGAGATTTTAAAAATGCATTAGATAAGGGTGCTGATACGCTTATTATGGCTATAGATTGTGGTCCGTGCAGATTTGGCTTCTACGCAAGCGTTCAGGAACGTATCTTACGAGATATGGGATATAAGGATTTTAGGCTTTTACCCCTTGATCAAGCAGACCTTTTGAACTTCCATTGGGTTAAAACCTTAGAAGACCTTACAGGAGCGAAAGGTTTGTTTAAATATTCTAAATTTATAAAAGCAATTCTATTTTTCTTGAAAAAAGCGAAATTGCTGAATGATATTCAGACTGCTGAAGGATTATTTAGAGCATATGAGCAGACTCAAGGGGATACAACAAGAATCGTTAAGACTCTATTAAACCAGCTTGATCAAACAAATAATTTAACAGGATTAAGAAAATTTAAGACGATAATTAAAGACACCTTTAATAATTTAGATATTGATAGAACCCGCAGTCCTTTAAGAGTAGGAATTTCGGGAGAAATTCATATTAGTTTAGAACCTTATGTAAATCTTGATATTAGACGCAAACTTGGGGAAATGGATTGCGAAATTCATCAGAGTCTTTCTCTTTATGATTGGATTGTTCATAAATTCCACTTGAACTATCATAGGAAATGGCTTGAACATCTATCAAAACCTCACGTTCCTATGGACATTGGTGGGGAGTGCATATGGGTTTTAGGTGAATATATTGATAAAGCAAGAGCAGGATTTGACGGATTTGTCCATCAATATCCATTTACGTGTATGCCTGAAGTGACTGCACGGACAATTATAACAAATAAACTTAAAAAAATTTATGATTTACCAACCATATTCTTCTCGTTCGATGAACAATCAGGGCTTGAGGGATTTCGTACTAGGTTAGAAGCGTTTTGTGACCTCATGCACTCACGTCGTAATCAAGAAATTAAGAATAATGCCGAATTTATGGCAAATGGTAAGAAAAAGATTTATCCTCATTTTGGAAATCATTTTTATAAGGAGTGTTTTCAGTTAATTCAAACAAAATAAAGGTAAAGTAAAAAGATGGTACAAGTTACAGAAAAAGCAATAAAAATTGATAATAAAAAAGACGCTTTTCTAGGGATAGATGTAGGGAGTGTTAGTTTAAAATTCGTATTTATGGACATAGATCAAAACGTACTAACGAGTGTATTTTTAAGAAATCAAGGTTCTCCCATAGAATCTGTGAAAGATGGAATGGCACAGTTAAGAAAGCAAATAATGGAAAGTGATGAATTACAAGAATATGCAATCCGTGCCTGTGGAACCACGGGATCGGCAAGATATTTAACCAAAGCTGTAGTTGGTGGAGATATTGCGAAGACAGAAATTATAGCTCATGCTGTTGGTGCCCAATCAGAATATCCAGACGTGAGAACAATACTAGAAATTGGAGGACAGGATTCCAAAATTATTCTTCTCAGAGATGGGATTATAATTGATTTCGCAATGAATTCAATATGCGCAGCTGGGACGGGATCGTTCCTTGATCACCAAGCTTCGAGACTAGGGATCCCAATTGAAGATTTTGGGGGTTATGCCATCAAATCAGATAATCCTCTTTCAATAGCCGGTCGTTGCACAGTGTTTGCAGAATCAGATATGATCCATAAACAAAATGCAGGATATTCTCGTGAAGATATTATTGCTGGATTGTGTGATTCATTAGTGCGAAACTATCTGAATAATTTAGCTAAAGGAAAAGATTTAGAAGAGCCAATTGTATTCCAGGGAGGTGTATCTTTCAACATGGGTATTGTACAGGCATTTGAAAGGCACTTAGATTGTAAAGTTGTTGTCCCAAAACATAATGTTTTGATGGGCGCAATTGGGATGGCAATCTTGGTTAGAGATCACTATATCCATCACGAAACGAAAACATTGTTCAGAGGGCTTGAAGTTGCAGAAATCGATTTTGTAACATCGGCCTTTAATTGCGGAGATTGTCCAAACAACTGTGAGATAATCCAGGTAAAAATGCCCGAAAACGAGAATGAAGTGATTGCTCGGTGGGGATCTCGATGTGGAAAATGGGAGGTGTTTTAACATGTCTGACTTTTTAAAGCAATTAAAAGAGTTAGGGGAAGAATTTCTGGAAACTATAGTTCACAAAACAAAGTTATCAACAATCTTTGATATATATACCGAAAAAGTTATTCCGTCTTTCGTATCCGAGAAAGACTTAAAAGAATATTATGAAAAAAGAATGGAAGAAGTAAATAATTTTATAGACAGATTATAGGTGGTATGAAAATATGGTAGAAGTGGAAATGAAGGAAGAAGAAAATATTGAGGAAAAACCTAGGTTTGATAAGAATGCACTCATAGGTGATGTTCTTTATGGAGCTTTAAAAGGACTTGGTTTAGCAGCGTTAACATCTTTTGCTAATTTAAGAGTAGAAGGTAAGGAGAGTATCCCTTACAGGGGAAAAGCATTTATAACAACAACATCTAAAGATGGTAATACAGTTTTGCTCGATATGCTTATACTTACTCAAGTTTCAGGTCGCAAAATACACTTTATGGTCCATCCAAAAATTATGGCTAATAAAGCATATGGGCCAATTCTTAAACAACTTGGAATGATTAGAGGTACCCGAGATAAAGAGGACACTGAACCGATAGAGAAAATATTTGAGATACTTAATGACAAAAAAAATCTTGTAGGGATGACACCGTTCGGGAATGATGAGATAAAAATAAAATCAATGGCAGCGATAATTAAATTCGCTATCGTAGGAGAAGCCCCAATTATTCCTGTAGCAATCTACTACGAGAACATAAAACTATTTAATTTAATTCCCTCAAAAGGTATTGTGGTAAAAGTTGGAACTCCAATCAAAGTTGAGAAAAGATTAAATAGAGAAAAATATCGAGATGAGAGGTATGAGCTAGCGGAAGATATTATTAATATAATTGAATCCCTTAAGGCTAAACCCGAAGAATAAAAATAATATAACTGTAAATGGGTGGAAAAAGTAATGCAAAAAGGACAAGAGCCAAAAATAGATAAGTCAATGGATTTACCAGATTTAAACAAATTAATAGAGGATAAAAAAGAAGAGAGCATGATTCCATCTGAAATGGAGGCAATGCTTTCAGATTTGAAAGGAGATAGTAAATTAAATGATGTTGTAAATGACCTGTTCTATAAATCAGTAAAAAATATGTTCGATTTAGGATTTGAGTTAGCTGAAAAGTTAAATCTTGAGTTACTAAGCTCTTTCAAATTGGATGAAGAAAAGGATAAGGAATAAACGTTTTTTAATTTCTATTTCAATGGTTTTCTTTATATATCTATACTTACCCTATTTTCAATTAGTATTAAACTTATAATACTAAAGATAATTCCAATATCTATTAGATCAAATTAATTACGAGTTAAGGTTTGAAATAATGAGTTATGATATTATAATAAAGAATGGTAAGATAATAGATGGTGCTGGTAATCCTTGGTACCATGGGGATGTAGCGATAAAAGAGGGGAAGATCGCTAAAATTAGCACAAGAATCGTAGAAGATGGGAGTAAAGTTATCGATGCTAAAGGGTTAGTAGTTTGTCCAGGATTCATTGATGTGCATTCCCATACCGATTATGTATTAATTGTAGGATCTAGATTTACGCGAGTAGAATCTTTTATTCGGCAAGGAATAACAACTACTACTATTGGGATGTGTGGAGATGGTGTAGCTCCAATACCCCCAGGAAGAAATGAGGAAGTCGAAGAACACATACAGAAAATGACTGGACTTAGTATGAAACTAAAGTTACCTTGGAATACTTATGCAGAGTATATGAATAAATTAGAGAAAAATCAATGTTCGATTAACTTGGCTTGTTTTGTAGGATATAATAATATTAGATTCGCTGGAGGGGCAGGTACAGAAAACCGAGACCCTACTATTGAAGAATTAAACAAAATGAAAGAATATTTGAGTGAAGCTATGGAAGCGGGAGCATTTGGAATGAGCACAGGACTCATTTACTCTCCTCAGATTTATGCAAAGACTGAAGAGCTTGTTGAGTTGGCAAAGGTCGTAGCAACCTATAATGGCCTATATTTTTCGCATGTTCGAGGAGAGGGGAAAACTGTTATTAAAGCTATTAAAGAACTTATCGAGATTGTAAAAGAATCAGGTTGCATAGGAGGTCATATAGCGCATCACAAAATTGCTGCTCCAAGATATTGGGGTAAAAGCAAAGATACTTTAAAATTGATTGCTGAAGCTAACGAGCAAGGATTAAGTATTACATGTGATCAATATCCATATAATAGAGGGATGTGTAATTTATCAGCATCACTTCCTCCGTGGGTAAGAGAAGGTGATATTAAAGAGATGAAGACTCGAATACAAGATCCAAAACTTAAAGAAAAAATCAAAAAAGATATCCTAGAAGATATAGGAGAGTGGGAAAATCTGGTCTATGAAGACGGTTTTGAGAGAATATTTGTTGCTTCAGCCCCTGTGGAAAGATGGAAAGATATTTTAGGAAAGAGTATTACCGAAATTACGAAAATCAAGGGATATAATGACGATTGGGAAACTTATTTTGAATTATTGCTTGATGATCCCCAAATAACATCTGAAGGACAAGGTGAAGAAGATATTCGCCGGATAATGGCTAGTCCATACCAAATGGTAGGAACAGATGGGGCAGGGATTCCAAATTTACCCTCTTTAGGTGCTTATCATCCTCGATTTTATGGGGTTTATCCTCGGATTTTAGGAAAGTACGTAAGAGAAGAAAAAGTCTTATTATTGGAGGATGCAATTCGCAGAATGACTTCCTTTCCAGCTCAGAGGTTAAACCTAAAAGATCGGGGACTTATTAGAGAAGGTATGTGTGCAGATATTGTAATATTTAATCCTGAAACAATTATTGATAAGGCAACTTTTGAAGATGCTCATCAATTTCCAGAAGGTATTCCGCACGTGATTGTAAATGGGATAATTGTTGTCGAGAATAATAAGCAAAATAGAAAACGTCCAGGTAAAGTACTGAGAAGACCCAATTAAGTGACTAAAACTAGAAAATTACAATCTTTTTATTATTTAGAAATTAAATTAAAATTATAACTAAATATTATAGATTTGATAAAATATGGACAAACTTATAGCAATTTTAGGTGCTGGTAATGGTGGGCATCAGATGGCAGTTGATTTAACATTAAGAGGATATGATATAATTCTCTGTGAACACCCCAGCTTTGAAGAATCGTTTAAATCCACTCTTGAGGGAGGAATAATTGAATCTACTGGTCTTTTACAAGATAGTGCTAAAATTCATAAAGTCACTATGAATTTTAAAGAAGCTCTCGAAAATGTGAGTATAGTATATCTTGTAGTACCAGCAATTGCACATGAAACTTTTTTCGATAGTATGATCCCATTGCTCAAAGATGGGCAGTTAGTAGTCATTTGGTCAGGTGATGCAGGTGCACTTCGATTAGCAAAACGATTGAGAGAAGAAGCTCCTGAAAAGAAGATTCTTATAGCGGAAACCAATACATTGCCTTATGGTACTCGATTAGTGGGGCCCTCAAAGGTTGATTTATTTGTTAAAGCCCAAAGAATGCTCATCTCAGCGTTCCCTGCAAAAGATACAGAAAAAGTTTTAAGTCTTGTAAAAGATACATTCCCCGTGTTACAAGCAGCCGATAATATTTTATCTATTTCATTTAGTAATCCAAATCCAACTGTACATCCACCAGGGACATTATTGAATGTTGGACGTATTCAATATTCTAAAGGTGAGTTCTATTTATATAAAGAAGGCATTACAGAAGCTCCAGCACGCATTATTCGTAAGGTATACGACGAAACTTTAGCAGTAGCTAATGCTTTTGGCTTTAAAATGAGGGAATTCGAAGATGAGCAATTTAGAAATCCCGCAAGCGTTATGAATGTAGATTTTTGGGCTCCTTTTGATAAGAATGAAATCGTTAGTAAAATGAGAGGGCCGTCTAGCATTTTTAATAGATATATTACCGAAGACCTTCCTTATGGTTTAGTACAGAGATCACAGCTTGGAAAGTTAGTTGATGTTCCAACCCCTGTTATAGAATCAATAATAAACCTTGGAGCGGCGATTTGCGAGATGGATTTTTGGAAAGGAAGAACCCTTGAGGATTTAGGTTTAGCCGGAATGAGTAAGGATCAAATATTGGATTATATTCAAAATGGATCTTAAATTAAGAGCTGGTAGTTGAAAGGTTAGGATTTTGATTTTGTCATATTAATAATAATAACAGCGAACAGAACTATAATACCCCCCACAATATTCCATACAACAATTATTTCACTTCTTTGCAAGAGAAATGAAAATATGAGGGTTAGAAAAGGTTCAATATATAAAAAAGAGGCAACCTTATAAGATTTCTCTTCTTTTTGCGATTTATTCCATATAAAGTACCCAATCACATAACAACCAATACCTAAATAAAGTGCAGATAAAAACAGTGTGATATTTAAAAAATTATCAATGAAAATTTGCAGTTCATTGTTTAGTAATACAAAGATGAATAGCTCTATTGTCCCAAGATAGGCGATATATTTGAGCATTTTATAATTTGACTTAGACTCTGTTATCTTTTTTGTACAGGTTGTATATATTCCCCATAATAAAGGAGTCAATAAGGCAAATAAATACCCTATAAAGTTTGGAGATTCAGGAGTTAAGGTTTTTAAATCTCCACCAGTAACTAATAAAAATCCACCAATTGTGGCAATAACAAAACCAATAATTTTCAGTTTATTCAATTTTTCATCAAAAAATATAAGAGAAAACACTGTGATAAGAACTGGTGCAAGCAGACAAACAAAGAGAGCAGGAAGGGATGGTCCTATAGAACTTATTGATATGTATTGAATAGTAAAAAATAGTGAGACCCCTGTGAAACTCGCTATTATTAGCAATAACCAATCATTCTTTGAAAATTTTGGACTATCTTTAAAAATATCTAATTTGTGTATCTTGCTTTTCTTATTTAATTTCAAATAGAAGTCAATAAGTAAAAAAGCAACTGAAGCTACCACGAATCTATATAATGCGAGGGATATTGGAGGTAAGGTTTCTACAGCAATATCAACAAGAATGAATGAAAAGCTCCAAATAATAACCATTAGAATTAATAATAGGAATATTAATAGCATCTTACAACCATGTTATTTTTTAATTTTAAACATAAATTCTAAGTTTAATCAAGATTTTATATAAAAAAATGATTTAATTATTATAATAATTTAAGAACTATAATTATTATTTTTATTAGGATTATTATTGAAAAAAATTAGCTATAGCTTACATCTTGGACTTATTGGTTCTGGAAAGGAAATTTTTACAGAATTTCTGAAAGATAAAGGATATGAATATTATGAATCAAGTAAGGATGGATTTCATGAAGTTCTTCTCATTTTTGATCTAATTCCAATTAAAATGAGGATCTTTTCTATGGAAGATTTAAATGCTCTTCTTTTAAACTATGAAGAAATCAAGAAGCTCGATATGATAATTCTGGCTATGAACATCTATGAGATAGATTCTATTAAAGAAATTAATAAAGAATTATATGAGAACTTTGAAAAGGATTATAACTTTCAAGGTTCATCAGTTTTAGCAGGTATCGATGTAGAAAGTAAAATTAGTTCCGACTCACAAAATGTTCGAATAAGTCAATCTGATATAATAAACAAAGCTAAAGAATTGAATATTTTATACACTTTTGAAATTACCAATAAAAGTACAGATCTTTCGGAATTGTTCAATAAAATTTTAGATGATTTTATCTATAAAATTAGAATTAAAACACCAGAACTATTTGACCAAGCTCGAAATTATGGGAAAGTACTTTCAATTAAAAAGAAATCAATTAGAGATAAGTTATAAAAATAAAGGAAATAAATTAATAATAAAAGACGAATTAAACATTTGGAGATGAAATAATTAAAATGGGAGAAGAACCAAGTGATATGCTAACGGTTGATAAACCCGAAGGGCGAAGAAGATGCCCAAGTTGCAGAGAAGAGAATAAATTCATGATTCATGAAACAGTTGATAAAAATCATATAATTATGGACTATCCCCGAGTATACGGTAAAAAATTTAAATGCGGTAAATGCGGGACCGAATGGCGGGAAAAATAACACAGTTTTTTAAGAATTCTTAAACAATTTTTATTTCTCTACTTTTATCAAGCTATAGAGGTAAAAAATTAGGAAAAATTTAATTAATTATTCCATAAGGAGCATAGTACCAACAAAACTTAGTAAATCAATTACTTTGAGTTTACTTTTTAGTTCCTTATGTTCATTTAGGTAGCAATTGAAATGAGCTAGACATTTTGGACATGTAGAAATTAAATAATCGGCACCTGTTTCTA
>Ga0114923_10001613_pt1 | contig 15567 bp, 19 predicted proteins | sample SumtaG_FD_89578 | JGI IMG/M metagenome (GOLD analysis project Ga0114923, IMG submission 89578) | Deep subsurface microbial communities from Indian Ocean to uncover new lineages of life (NeLLi) - Sumatra_00157 metaG | ecosystem: Environmental > Aquatic > Marine > Oceanic > Sediment | place: near...
CCGGGAGTTCTGACAGTCCAATCGTCGGCCAACAGTTGAGCAACAACACCTGCTGCTTGCTGTTGCGACCAGTCTGCGGGATCGATTTCAGTCCCGTCAGTCTGAGACTTCGCGGAAGCGTACGAGTCGCCAATCTTCTGACTCGCGCCGTGAAGTGCCAATTGGATCTTCATCGCGTCGGACATATCTGCGAGCGTGAAGGTCTCTACGCGTCCATCACCAAAGTCGAAGGTGATGGTCTGCGCTTCTACATCTACTGCTTTCTTAGCCATGATATATTTCCTGTTTGGAAAGTTAAGGGGGGATTGACCGTATTGTGAAAGAGCTGAATCAATCCATCGGACACCATGCCGATAAATCAAGCCTATCAAAACCGGGCGCAATTGTCAACACATTCGAGATCATAGTACAATCGGTAAACATCTGACCAATGCCATCGGTGCGCCACATTGAATTGATCCAGACGCTCAACGATTGACCAATGGTTGTTACAGCTGAAACCGTTGCCATGCGCGGGGTGTACCAGCCCCCCATGCACCACCCCCGGCCTTAGTTAAGCTCACTTCACAGCCCCGTCTTGCAGTTCTATAATTGACTTCAATTTCAATCCAATGTTGACTTCATTTACCATTCACCCGCGACACCTTGCAAGAGCCTGACCCATATGTTAGAATACACAATGGACAGCTATGCGAGAAAACTGGTGTGAGCGCATCGGCCAGCATACAGAAAGTATCTCACAAGCATGAGGCGATTTTGAATTTCCTTATAGCTAACCCGACGCTGAAGATGGGAGAAGTTGCTGCGCATTTTAATGTGACCTTTCCCTGGCTATCAACTATCGTACATAGCCACGCGTTCCAAGATCAACTCGCCAGACGACAGGACGAAGTTTTCGAAAGCGCAATTCTTCACACGGTAGGAGAAAAGCTTGACGCCGCCGCACAAGTCACGATGGATGCTTACTTAGACAAGGTGCCGATGTTCACAGCAGATCAACTTATTTCAGCTCAGGATAAACTCCTGGGCCGTTTAGGTTATGGGAGCAATGGAAAGTCTGCGCAGATCGGAACTCAGATAAACGTCCAGGTCAACCACGTTAGCAAGGAGATTCTCGAGGAGGCACGAAATCGTATCGGAGCGAATAAAGTGGGTGCGCCCAATAGCATTTCCACCCTTCCGAACAAGCGTTCCAACGGAGCCGCTGAAATTGAAGGGATGGTTATACGAGGAGAAAGTGAACCGAAAGCTATTGAATGAATTCGGCTTCGCCCGATACATTCCTAGCCAATGGTTCAGCTATCAATTCGTAGGACAAAAGAAAGCGTTTTGTCAAACCGACGGTCTTCTGTTTACACCAAAGCAGATGAAAGTCTTAATTGTTGAGGTGAAGTATAAGCACACGCCTGGAGCCTATTGGCAATTGGAGGACAAATATCTTCCGGTTATGAAATGGCTGTTCAGGGATTGGGAAATTAGCACTGTGGAAATTGTCAAGTGGTACGATCCAAGTACTCAGTTCCCGACCGAGGTGCTGTTGAAGAAGGACATATTGTCTGTGCGCCCACATGAGTTCGCTGTCCATATAATGTCATGAATATAGCTGTCGACGAAATTCAGAAGCGGAACGAGATAGTCCAGCTCGGAGCAGGCGATGGAGTATTCTACTCTCACCAATGGTTTCCCAAGACATTTCGGCAAGGTACACCGCCTATCCATTACCAAGTCTGGGACGAATTGGATGATCCCGAGAGTCAATTCTCTGCCTTTGAACTATTTCGAGGCTCTGGCAAAACAACTATCATGCGAGGGCATTGTACTAAGCGAATCGCATATGGACTCTCAAGGACGATTATGTTGGTCGGTCCTGAGCAAAAGCATCCTAAACGAACCATCCGCTGGATCATGCGACAGATAGAATATAACACTCCTTGGGCAGAGACCTTTGGATTATTTAAAGGGTCCAAGTGGTCGGAGGAAGAAATTGAAATCATCAATGAATCAGCGGAGTGCCGGATCTTCGTTATTGGTTTTGGACTCACTGGCAGTATCCGAGGACTTAATCTTGACGACTACCGACCCGACTTTATTGGAGTCGATGATCCTTGCGACGAAGAAAACACTGGAACGTCAGACCAGCGGAAGAAGACTGACGGCCTGTTCTTTGGCAATCTGCAACAATCTCTTGCGCCGCGCTCAGAAGCGCCGCATAGCAAGATGGTACTCCTCCAGACTGGTCTGCACAAACAAGACCTTATCAACCAATGCCACAAAGATCCTACGTGGAAAACTATCAAGCTAGGCATCTTCGCTGACGATGGTCGCTCTGTGTGGGAAGAACGATTCCCAACAGAAGAGATGCTTGCGAAGAAACGCGCTTTCATTGAGCGGAACCAGTTGCCCTACTGGCTTCGTGAAATGGAGTGCAAGATTGTTAGCCATGAGACCGCAGCATTCAACACCACGCTGCTCAAGCATTATGAGCAGTTGCCTAGCTTTATGCAGGTGTTTGCGGGGATTGACCCAGCGCGCGAGACAAAGAAAGCGACTCGTGCACACAAGGCGGCCATTGTCTTTATTGGAGTAAGCAAAGGAATTACTTATTGGCTAGAGGATTGGTCCGCGAAGAATTCTAATCCTGAGCAGATGTGGATAGAATTCCTCCGCATGGCAACTAATTGGCGGCCACTTATCACTGGCATAGAAACTGTCGCGTATCAGCAAACGCTCGAGTGGTATTTCAATCAGCGTATGCAACAGACTAATTCACCATTCACCATCAAGCCCTATGATGATCGTAGGCGTAAGCCTGACAGAATCCGTCAGGCCTTCACTCAACGAATCGCTATGGGCACTTTTCAAACTCGCGTTGGACAGCATGAAATCAATGCTGCGCTTGCAGAATACACCGACGAAGTAGATATTGATATTCTAGACGCTGGTGCAATAGCTCTTGATATCGCAACTCCGTGGATCAACGCAGGTATGTTTGGTGATGATGAATACTTATCTCTCCCGGCTGGATCTGAATCCGTCGCTAAGGAGTATTTACCTCCATGTCCGTAGAATCAGAGCATATTGACGTTAAGCCCGGTACGCCTCTTCATAAGAAAATCTTGAAAGAGGTCATAGACCGGCGCAGCTTCTCTGCACGTAAAATGACAGATTATCATAGACGATGGGACGAGCAAGACGAAGTTGTTCGCGCGTATGTACCTGAGACTGAGTTGACACGCAAGCAAAAGGATGGCAAGCGGTTCAGGCGGGAGTTTGATTACATTAGCTTGGAGCTACCCTACTCCTTTGCTATCATCATGACGGCTCATACTTATTGGAGTTCTGTATTCTTATCACGGAATCCAGTTTACCAGTTCACCGCTAGGCACGGTGAAGGTCAGGATAAGGTAATGGCTGTCGAAGCGCTGATGGATTATCAGCTGATGGTTGGCCGTCAATTGCCTACGCTGTACAATTGGATCTATGATCTGGCTAAGTATGGTTTAGGAATTGTCGGCAATTACTGGGACAAGGAAGAAGTCACTGTTGCTGCCTACGTGGAGCAAGAATCCTCGATCTTAGGCATCAAGACAGGTAAGACTGAAAAGGTCCGTGTTGAGCAAACTATGGTCGGTTATGAGGGAAATCGTATGTATAACGTGCGGCCTTATGATTTCTTTCCTGATCCACGAGTGCCGATCTTTGAGTTCCACGAGGGCGAGTATTGTGGCCGAGACACCACAGCCAGTTTCTTGTCCTTGCAACAAGACGGTTATATCAATATCAAAGCTGCGCAAGACGCGGGTCAGGGAAAGTCCAGCTCAGGAACTATAATTACAGACACGACAGGAACTCCTCACATGGACCGTCCTGTGCAGCCTGATGAGGAACAGGGTCCAGGCGTATCCACAGCTAATGTCCATGAAATGATTATCAAAGTTGTTCCTTCGGTGTGGGGATTAGACGACTCGAAGAAACTCGAAATGTGGGTATTTACCATTTCTAACCAAGATACAGTTATCGGAGCAAGACCGCTCGGACTTTATCATAACAAGTTCCCTTACGCGATTATCGAGTACGGTATGGGAGCTAGTGAATTCGTCAAGCTAAGTATGATCGACGTAATCAAGCCACTTACGGATAGCTTGTCTTGGCTCTTCAATGTTCACTTTTTCAACGTTCGGAAAGCGCTCAACGATGTGAGAGTTGTTGATCCGAGTCGCATCACGATGAGTGATGTGTTGCGCCCCGGTGCTGGTGGTGTGATTAAGTTAAAGCCTGCCGCGTATGGTACAGACCCTAGACTGGCTTTGCACCAGCTTGAGGTCCACGACGTAACACAAGGACACCTTCGTGATTCACAGTTTGTTGAGACTATGATTCAGCGTGTCACTGGAGTCGTAGATAATATCATGGGCATGGTGAACACCAGCGGACGGAAGACTGCGACTGAAGTCCGAACCAGCACCGGGTTTTCTACAAACAGACTCAAGACACCAGCCGAGTACGCAAGCGCTGTAGGTTGGGGTCCAGTCTCCGCCATGATGTTGCAAAACACTCAGCAGCTGTATGATGATGATAAGATGTTCAGTATTGCTGGTGGCCTAGTTGCCGACGGTAAACCTCGGGAAGACGGCAGTAATGGAATAAGGGTAACACCTGAACTTATATCAGGCTTCTACGATTTCGTACCCGTCGATGGAAATTTACCTGTGGATCGATTGGCACAAGCGAATCTGTGGAAAGAGCTATTGGTCCAGTTGTCTGCCGTACCACAGTTGGCACTCGAGTGGGACATTGGCGGTATGCTAGGCCACGTTATGAAAATGACAGGAGAAAGAAATATCGACCGATTCCGGTTGAACTTGTCTCCTGATGAGCGGCTTCAACGAGCCGCCGAATCTGGGAACGTTGTTCCTTTAGGAGGAAGTCGTGGAAGATCTGGAGGCACACCTCCGGGGTCTACAGGAGGAGCTGTCTAACGTAAGAGCTCTTATTGACCATGTTGGTTGGGCAGAGCTTATGACGTTTGCACAAGAACAAATCGCACTTAGGACACCGGGAATTTTAGGAAGGATGGACAGCCTGTTCGAGATGACTGGACAGGAGTTTGACAAAGGAGAGATTAGTGGTATTCAGTTGTTCTGTAATTTACCTGCAGTCCGGGTAGAGTCTTTAGAGCAGGACATTCTTGGAATTGAAGAGGAATTAGGATATGACAGTAGTGAGCAAACAAGTAGCGGAGCCGACGGAGGAAACACCTCCGAAGTTTCCAGAGGGACCGAAGACGGAGGAGCCTTCGAGCCCCCAACCTGAATCTAGCCAGTTAGATATCGAGCTTGAAGAGCCCGACTTCTCGGCTATTACCGCAAGCGTTGAATCCGACGAAGAGGAGTTACCTCCTCCCGTTGAGCCTGTAGCAGAGGCAGAGGAAATACCGGCCGAGGAAACTCCCCCGGAAGCTCCTCCTGTTGAGGAACCAGTTAGCGAAGGCGAACCTGAACCAGAAGTAGAGGAAGAAGAACCACCTAAGGTAGCGGCGGAAGTAGAGGAGACTCCGCCAGTCGTGGAAGAAGAACCATCTCCGGAACCTATTAAAGTTCCAACTATGGAAGAGTTGGAGGGGATGTATCTGAAGCACCGTGAAGAAACATTACCAAAGCTGGAAGAGATCTTTCAACTGTCTGATGAGGAGGCTACCGCTCTAGACGAACAGCCTAGCAAAATCATTCCGAAACTCGCTGGACAAATGATGTACGATACAATGCTCAGTACCTATAATGCTGTCTTAGCTGCTTTGCCGACTGTGATCGGTACGGTGCTTAAGGCTTCGAACAGTGCTGATGTTGCAGAAGCTCAATTCTTTACTGCTTGGCCAGATTTGAATACAAAGAAATCTGCCCCGGCTATTTCTGCAGCTGTGCAAGCGTATCGTGCGGCGAATCCTCGGGCGAAACTGGACGACATAATTCAAGGTGCCGGTGTTATGGCAATGATTAACCTTGGATTGGACCCGATGAAGAAGAAGGAGGAAGTAGTAGCTACGCCTAAGAAGAAGGTAGTTCCTGCTAAGCCTGCTGCACCGCGAGGTGCTCCACCGGCTCCACCAGTAGCTCCCGGCGATAAGCCTGTAAATGAGTTCGACGAGTTGACGACCCTTTTCATGGAGGACAATTAAGGTAAAAGGTTATGGCATCTTTTGCAGGACTAAGAGGTACCGGCTCATTTGGTACTGACGAACGGCCTCAAGATTTTCGAGAGATGATCTTGTGGACGAACCCTAACGGCACAGCTCCGCTCTTCGCGTTGTCAGCGAAGATGAAGAAGGAAGTGTGCAATGACCCCCAGATTCACTGGTGGGAGGAAACAAACGACATTGGCAGGTCGACTGTCGATGGTGCGATTGCTGACGGAGTCGACACGACTATTACCGTGGATGCAGCGGTAGGCGAATCTGGCGGAGCATTGCAATACGCTCCTGGCGATTTGCTTTTGGTCGAAGAAGATGTAGCTGCGTACACGACAGAAATCCTGGAAGTCGTGTCAGTTACAAACGACACAGATCTTGTCGTCATCCGTGGTGCAGCAGGCTCGACCGCTGCGGCATTCTCAGATGCAATTGGTCTCTTGCGGATTGGCTCGAACCACGAAGAAGGTAGTGGTTCACCAGCTACTGTTACAAAAAATCCGACCAAGTTGACCAACTTTACTCAAATCTTCAAGACGCCGTATCAGCTCACGCGTACGGCTGAGAACACCACGTTCCGTACTGGTGATCCTCTGAAGAACGATCAGATTCGAAAGAGCTTCGTGCATTCGGAAAAGATCGAGCAAGCCCTGTTCTGGGGTATGGCAAGTGAAGTAACTGGTGGTGGTGGTCAGCCAAAACGGACAATGGCTGGTCTTCGCTCGTTAGTAACATCCAACGTCACAGTGTTCACAATCGATCCTACGATTGATACTTTTATCGCTGCGCTGTCTCCTGTCTTCGATTTTGAAGCTGGGAACGCAGGCGATCAAAGGATTATCTACGCAGGAAACGGTGCGATCAACTTCTTGAATAAGCTGATTGCAGGTGACTCTTCGACGAGGATCAATTACGACGGTATCATCAAGATGTACGGACAGAACCTGAGGCAATTCACTATTCCTCAGGGTTCGTTTGCGATCAAGTCGCATCCGCTTCTGAATACTCATCCGCTGTTCACATACAGTATGTTTGTTGTGAATCCAAGCGGTCTGATCTATCGTCCGCTGAAGTCCAGCGACACGAAGATCCAGAAGAATATTCAGCTGCCGGACGAAGATCTACGGAAGGATCAGTGGTTGACTGAGTGCACGTTCGAGGTACACTACGAGCGCTCATTCGCTTTCATCAGTGGATTCAAGGATTGGCCGTAAACGTAAGCTAGTAGTGGTGTGGGCGGCGCTTTGTCGCCCACCCTTTCCAAGCCCTGGGGCTTTAATGAGGATAATGTAATGGCACTTCATGGACACGTACCAAAGAAACCGAAGCGGAAGAAAAGAAAGAAAAAAACTTAACGCTTTTGAAAGATAACTTTTTGAGAAGTTCGGATACTCTTAGGAGGAGTAAAGAAAATGGCTGATTTTGTTTTTAACATAGCTAAAGGCGCGGCTGCTGAGAAGTTCCGTGATGGTGCTGCTAATGGTATCGTTATGCTTCTCACCGCGCAAGAGGCTGACGCGGCGGCTAAGGACCATGACGATTTGGCTGCATACTTAGCCGCAGCCGGCACGACAGAGAAAGCTGACGGAGGCTACGCAAGAAAGGTAGCATTGACAGGGACTATTACTGTTGATGATACAAATGATCGAGTTGATGTGGACATTCCAGATCAGACTTGGTCAGCACTTACTGGAGCAGCGGTGACGGATCTCGTCGTAGCATATGAAGAAGCTGCGGCAGATGCTACTCGCATTCCACTCACCGCACACGACTTTGCTGTCACACCAGACGGCTCGGACGTTACTGCGCAATTCAACGCTGCTGGATTCTATCGCGCGGCCTAGAGGGAAAGACAATGTCGAAAGAACTATCCTTGCCTTCATGGGCAAGTAGGAAAGAATCGGAAAGCACGAAGGTCACAATTGTTGTTGATGTGAACTCGGCTGCGGCTTATCCCGCGATGTTGAGCGAACTGGAAGTAACTGACGTTGATCAGTACTGGTTGGAAGTAGCTTACCAGTGCATCAAGCTCGACGTACAGGCCGCGCTGGCTGGAACAGTATTTGACCCGAGAACTGTCGGTAAACCTGCGGAGATTCATTTCTCCAATGCGCCGGAGTTTGCATTGGTCAAGCATCCTGAAGGTCGTGGGACTGCTGCAGCTACACAGGGGCGTGAAGCTCGTGAAGTCTACAAAAAGCTTCGTGGCTCGATGCCGTTCTAAATGGCGAATGTTAGCTTTAATCGGGCTAAAGGTGCGACGGTTGAGCTTTTTCGTGATGATCCAGCAAAGGGTATTGTGCTATTGCTAGAGGCCGTTGAGAGCGATGCTGCTCTTAAGGATCACGACAACCTGAGCGACCTACTGTTGGCCGCTGGAAATACCGAACATACGGGCGGAGGTTACGCCCGTAAAACCGGTATTACCGGCACTGTGGTCGTGGATGACATAGAGAATACTGCGGTGGTAGATTTTCCGAATCAGATCTTTGTGGGTCTGAGTGGCAATCCTATCGTTGCGGTCCTTGTTGCGTTTGAGGAATCTGCGGGAGACTCTGGTCGAATTCCACTGACGAAGCATGATTTCGCTATGACGCCGAACGGATCTGATATAATGGTGAGGTTTCCGTGAAAAGTCTTAAACACCAAAAAGGCTTTATACAAGTGGAAGACCCGCCTCCGCCTCCTGCTCAAGCAGCTAAAACTTATCCTCTGATCGGCTGTTACGCTATTGGAGGTATAAGTGCTTGGGCATATGATACTGCGCAAGGAGATTATATTCGCAGCGGTGCAGCGATGATCGATCAGATCATTCTTGGAATGAACTCCAGTCTTATTGACGACACCACAACTCCAGGAGGAAGACTATCACGGCAGGATATAGTTAGAAAATTCAAAGAATTCAACCCAGATATTCAAATCTTTGACTACGTAGCTCTGCAGGAGAAGCGTAACGATCCTGATCCCGATCCAGGTACTAGCGCCTTTTTCTTGTATACAGGTCCCGGTCCTGTGGGTGCGTCAGCATTCTGGGATGCTCATGATATGGGTAAGTTGAAGGATGGTGCTTTGTCTTCTGACGGTACTGATGAACCTTTTTATACTGCGGGTGAAGCAATTAGTGACGGCTGGGGTAGGGATGGAGACGGTTTCAAGAAATCGACTTTTCAAGCCACGATTAGTCCTTACACTGTTAATCTTTGTGCCAACTTTATGCCGCTAGGACTAGATGGTAAAAGATTTCCTCAGTATCATTTAGACAATGTCTTGGGGCCGCTTAACCTTGATCCTCATGCTATATCTAATGGAGGGTTAGGTTTTGGACCGCAGGGTATAGGTATCTATATTGATGTAATTGACGATCATCCACGCTCTAATGCGATTGACCATAACGGAGATGGTATAAATGATGAGGCACGATCACAGTGGGATGCCTTTAATACGGATCACGTAACTAATTCAGCCACAGCTGTAAATGGCGGAGGAGTTCATACTGCTAGTGGTTATCGAGGCGGACATCGCGATTACTTTGAAGCAATAAAAGCTGCATATCCTGGCATTCAAGTTATTGGAAATATAACAGTTTGGCCGGGACAAACGATAGTCACAGATGCTGTGTTGCCGAGGCAAGTACAGCCTGAATATCAAAGGACAAGAGGCACGTCGATTCCTCTTCTCAGTCCTACTCCTCGTCAAGCAATGATTCAAGGTGGGCTAATTGAAGCTGTATCTAAGGATGGGGGATTTCCTCATTCTGGTGTGAACGCTGATGGAACATTGAATGGTCTTTCGTTTCCTGGCTCAACAAGAGGTTGGCGCCTTGTTTACAATGAGTACCGATGGATCACTGAGATGTGTGACGAGCCTAATTTTGCGGGTTGTCACTGGTCTGTCCGTTGCGCTACAAGAATTGCAGATACTCCTGATGGTAGAGCAGTATTAGATTGGGTTCCTGATCCTGTTAACTCAGCTTGGCATCTTATGCGGTGGGGTCTTACTATGGCTCTGCTGGATAATGGCTACTATATTCTTGGTCCTAAGCAAGCTAGTGGCGGTTCTTCTTCAGGAAAAGGTCCAGTTCTATTTGACGAGTTTGGAACGATCAACCAAGCAACAACGGGACTGACTGCACATTGGTTAGGAGAGCCTCTGGAAGGCCCAGTAAATAATCCAGTCGTTGGTACTGATGATGACGGGATAAGGATTCGAGAGTTCGAATTCGGATGGTCTGTTAATAATTCAAGCAAACAAAACCCTTTAATCCTTCCGATTTCTTTTCTCGGAGGCGCGGGTAAAGTTAAGAGAATTAACGGGCTTCAAGATAATGGACACAACACTGGTCTGCCGCAAGATACAGACTTAACGGTTCCTAAATTAGATGGATTCTGCTTGCAGAAGGTATAATGGCTACTTCCCACGGAATAGTACATAAAGCTTCCCGTTCAACTATAGGAACGCTGGACTACACTCAGACTGGTCTTGGTACTCCTAAGGGACTGATATTCTTAGGTTCTCAAAACGTCAGCGTTAATGTTGATTTTGCTGATCTAGGTCATACCGTTGGAGTTTCTGACTTCTCTGGTAATGGTCAGATGATGGGAGGAAACTACGAAGACGACGTTTCCGTTACTGACTGTAAGAAACTTAACGATTCTAACAACATATATGGAGCAGATGACGCAGGAACGTATGCTCCAGATAACGAGGCTAACTTCGATTCTCTAGTCACTGATGGTATAAGACTGAATTGGCCAACTCTAGCTAGCACTGCTCGACGCACGTCTGCGCTTTTGCTTAAGGAAGGCATTGATCAGTTCCACACTCAGCATAAAGTAATGAATGCTACTGGAGTTACCACAATTACTGTTGGTTTCACTCCAGATGTAATTCTTGCTTATGGTGTTGGGACTTCAATAGAACCCGACTCTAATGGCTACCAGATGGTCATGGGAATGTATCATCGAGCAGATGACGTTTATGCAAGCATAGGTACTCGCGCGGATAATGGCGAGACTGATCCAGATTCTGCAGACAGCTTCGTTAATGACTATATAGTAGGAACTGTCAACGTATCCACACATAACTGGTTTAATGAATTCACACTAGGTAACTTTACGTCGACTGGATTCGATGCAACAAAAGTATCTAGTGTTGCAGTAGTCGATGTTGTTTGGGTCGCTATTAAGTTCGCTAATGGCTACTCCGGTAAGGTAGGCAATTTTTCTGCACCTGTTACTAATGGTGTAGCTTCGGTTATAAGTGAGTTACCTTTCACTCCACAGTTCGGAATACTAGCCGCAACTGGAGTAAATACTCTTGACGACACTCGCACAGACGGTTGTACCTTTTCTTATGGTGCTTGTTGCTTCGACAACGCTGATGCAAAAGTTCAAGTCTCGCAAGGTGGATATATAGACGACTTTGGCTTCACTGCTAATTCTGAGTGTCAAGGCTTTCATCGAGAAGATTCATGTATCTACCTTAAAAATTCCGCGGCTATTATTAGGGTAAAAGCGCTATTTGATGCTTTCCCTTCAGGCGGACTAGATTTAGATTTTACAGTGACACACGCTAATTGGGATGTTACTGTGGGTTATTTTGTTTTCGGGCCAGATAATGTTACGAGTCCATTCTTGCCTTACTTCACTGGCTCGCAAAAGAGTTATCTAAGGAGATAATTATGTCTAGGATATTTCGGTGTCCTATCGAAAATCGTTTGATGTCCAGCTCGGATGGTGTACTTGATCTTTTCGAGATGGTCGTTGGGGCAAACAACAAATCAAGGCTGATGAAGTTTCGCTTTGAATCAGACAAAGTAGCAGCGGAGATAGTTCGCTTGCGACTGGTCAGACGTTCGACTACAGGCACGGGGGGCGCTGCGGGAGTTGTAGCTAAGAACGAAGAGGAATCAGGTTCTGCTACGACAGCAGTCAACTTCGATGTAACTTCACCGGGAACCATTGGCGCGATTCATCAAGCTTATCAATGGGAGCAGTTAGGTCCACTGGAAGAAATCTTTTTGCCGGAGGAACGTTTACTTGCCGACGACGGTACAAGGCTTTGTCTCGAAGCTGTTGCTGGTTTCACGACAGACTCAAGCATATCAGGCTACGTGGTCTGGCGCGAAGAGTAATCTATGTCGCAAGATTGGCTATATAGACGACCGCCTAGAGTAGTTAGGAAGCGAAATCCTAACTGGAGGCAATTCTATAAGGGCGTTGTCCTTACAGTTGGTCTTGCTACGTCTACGGAATCTGCGTTCAGTGTTACGCCCGTAGGTGGCGCGCCCGCGCTTGATATAGTCGTCGAGACTTCAACCGCACTTCCAATTGCGCTAGTTACTAAGGTCAAGGAAATTGGTCTGGCGCTAGAATTCGACTTCTCACTCCAAGTCAATTTGTTAGGCGGCGGAGCGGTTGTAGGATTGACTACAGAAACAGACTCTGCGTTCGCGGCTGTTGTAAATATGGGCTATGATGTTGGTCTGACGACAGAGACAGACTCTGCCCTAGCCGCGCCGGTGCTAAGAGAACTAGACGCCGGTAAAGTTACTTCTATCGACACAGCACTTGGAGTCATTGTTGGTGTCTCTCCGATTATGGAATTGGGGAATGAGACAGATTCTGCATTAGTTATAACTAAGATCAAGACTCCGACGCTAGCAATAGCATTAGAAGTAAATGAAGCCTTCGGATTGTCAGAAGGCACCACTACCTTTGTCGGGCGCGCGGATGAAACAGATACAGCGTTTGGAGTTACTCCGTTCATTACAGGACAGATAGGACTCTCAGATGAGTTCGACTCGGCGTTCGGGGCAATTGCTGAAAGGCGCTACGCAATAGGTCTGACCACAGAAACGGACACTGGGTTTGTAGTTACTCCGGCGCAAGTACTGATTCCTGTAGATCTTGGCTGGGAAGATGACGATGTTACCTGGGGTGGTGTTGAGCTAGGCTCGAAGGACTTTGCGCCGGTCTACCTAGACGGAGTAGGCTTCAAGATTCTTGGCTTCGATCCCACTGTACCGCTAGATGTTTTTGTAGAAAGACGAGCTGCTGTATACAACAAAGGAGCTGCATTGTTAGGTCTATCTGTATGGCCTCAGATCATAGGTCCAACTGGGCATAAGATCCAAATATTCTTAGGCGGACACGAGACGCCTGAGGGAGCTATTGATTATGAAGGCCCATATGACTTTACTATCGGTGAAGATACATTTATCGATTTTGCTGTAGCGGGGAAATATCTAGCTATCCGCTTCGAAAGCACCGGCGTACCTGTATGGACGCTTCAATCTTACGATATTGCCTATGAGATAATCGGGAGGCACTAATGAGTAATGGAGATAAAAGGATAACACGAGAGCAAGGAGTGCGTATGACGCTGACTGCGCTGTTGTCGTATCTTCCACTAATTCCTGTTTTTTGGTTTTTAGTTAAGCCTGTTTTAATAACGGCTGTAAGCGAGGCAGTGGCTGGAGATATACAAGCCGAGGTTGAAAAGGGTATACGACCTATAAACTCTGCCTTTAAGATTTTGTTACAGAATCAGATAAACGGCAAAAAGAAAGAAGCTGCTGCATTAGAAAATAAGCGACAGTTTCATGCTGACGAATGGACGGATCGAGATGCTGAGACCTTGATCGAATGCAGGATCGAGATAGAGAGTCTGATTGCGGCTAGGAGAGCGTTATGAGACTAGGCGAAAAACAAGAACTCTTTGCTCGGCTCTTTGCTGAGCACGTCAGCTGGTTGTACACGAAAGGTTATAGAGTACGCCTGGGCGACGTATGGGCGCGCGAAGGACACAGAAAAGGCAGCAATCATTATATCAAGCTTGCGGGAGATATTAACCTATTCAAGGACGGAGTATATTTGACCAGCACAATGGATCATTTGGAGTCGGGAACGATGTGGGAAGGTCGTCATGAGCTTTGTATGTGGGGCGGCAACTGGGATAAGGACGATCATCCTGGTGAACCTGGAGAAGATGACGGTAATCACTATTCGCTTCTCCATAATGGGAGTATGTAATGAACTGGCTTAAGAAATATCTCGCGAATGTGTTTTTAGGGCTGGACTTCCTCGGCAACGCATTAGCTGGGGGTGACCCAGAAGAAACAATATCGTCTCGGATTGGTAAGAAAATGGCGAAGGAGAAGAAGTGCTATCTTTGCACTTGGCTATGCTGGGTTCTGGACAAGATTGATCCAAGACACTGTCGAGACGCAATTAACATTTACGAGGGACATGGGTCGGACGATGATGACTCGATGTCAGGAGTATAATCATGGGCTTTTTCACTAAACTAGGTTCTTTCTTTACGGGTGGCGCAGGTGATGCTGTTGCTAAGACTGCCGGTGGTATTGCTGATATCGTTGAAAGGTGGCGACCGGGCGAAAGCAAGAAGCATGAAATGAATATGGAGATTGCCGACTTTTTGGAGAAGTCTGTAGCTGATGCCAGAAAGCACGATCAACCTATGAATTCAGGGATAGCTTGGATTGATGCAATAGTGAACGGAGTCAATAGGTTAATCAGACCCTGGGTCACAATCACCGTTCTAGGCTCGTTGTTTGGCTATTGGGACTTACCTGCTCCGGAGTCAATTGCGCCTCAATACTGGCAAATGGCTCTGATAGTTTTGGGCTTCTGGTTTGGTGGAAGATTCTTGATTAAAGATATTCCACAAGCTATTAAATCTATGGTGAAGTAATGGACGGATGGACAGCAGCTGCTTGGTTGATAGTAGTTATCTATCTCGGCTTGCTGTGGTATTCGTCCCAGGAGACATAAAGTGACACAAGCAATTATCAACGTAACAGCAAACGGCACACATGCAACTAAGTTCGTTGCCAAGCGTGACTTGATACTTCAATATACAGGAACGTGGGACAGTGCATCTGTAGTTCTGCAAGCTCAGAACGACATTGACAGTGCATATGCTCCCATAGCCCTAGCAGTGACTGCAGATGGATTCGCATTCTATGTGTTTCCACGAGGACTCAAGGTGAGTCTCCAACTTGTTACAACGGGGATTATAACGGCGGCTGATCTCGACTTTGTATTTTTTACTGAGCGAGAGTATCTACAGCCTTGATCTGTAATTAAATTCAACATTAAATCGAAATTAAAGTTATGACAACCAACACAGAGCTTATTGATCAGGCAATGTCCAGGCTTGGGCAAAGGAAGAGTGAGCGCGTCAAGACAGACGTTATCATGGAAATCAACACGGCTATTGAAAACTTGGAGAAAGCCACCTTTCGTCCTTGGTTCTTGGAGAAGACAGCAACTTTGTCTGTCGTGCTGAATGACACGTTCAAGGCACTGCCTGATGATTTCCTTATCGAGGCCGAGGAGAGTCGCCCTTACTTTGTACTA
>Ga0114923_10001614_pt1 | contig 15563 bp, 12 predicted proteins | sample SumtaG_FD_89578 | JGI IMG/M metagenome (GOLD analysis project Ga0114923, IMG submission 89578) | Deep subsurface microbial communities from Indian Ocean to uncover new lineages of life (NeLLi) - Sumatra_00157 metaG | ecosystem: Environmental > Aquatic > Marine > Oceanic > Sediment | place: near...
AAACTTGGAATATTAGATTTAAAAAAAGATACATTTAATGAAATGATACAATATTACCTTATAAAAGACGAATATCATCCAGATTTATATAAAATTGATGGTCTTGAAAGACCGCCTATCATAGAAATCCCCGAATATCGAAAGAAATTCAACATAAAATAAGACATACATTTTTAAATGTATAAAAACCGGGCGTTTTGCAAAGGTCTCAAGATAAAAAAAGCCCGGGCCGTTAGAGTGGGAGGCTACATTTACTCACACATCATTTTCATTTGAAACGACCCGGGCAAAATAAGATACTTGAATCGATTATAATATTCACTATTTTTACGGTTCAAGTCACTATCGGCGGGCTTTAACAGGTCTGAAACAACTAATCAAGACTTTTTTTTAATTTTTTAATTTTTTTTTACAAACTAAGACCTCAAGGTGGCCGTTAAACGCAAAGGATTCGTAAGCAGCTCCAGTGCCAAGACTATATTAATGCAAAAAACATCAGCAGCAAGCATGGTCTCCACTGCAGCGCCTTCATCAAGAACGACGGCAATACCGAGCGCCGCTTCTTTGAGCATCAACTGATCGTTGCGTCCGTTTCCTATGCATACTGTATGCTCAGATTCGAGATGTTTTACATATTCAAGTTTGCCTTTGTCCTGATTGTCCACCGGAAGAATTAACAGCTCACAAGAAACTCCTTCAAGGTGAGACCGGGCTTTTCCAAAAGTGTCGGCCGTCAACACGTGAATTGTAAGTTTATCCGCCAAAACCTTTAGACATTCTCTTACTCCTGCAAGAATCTGCCCATCACAGGCAAGAGTGCCGTTGTAATCCAAAACAAGATGTTTTAGCTGTAAAACCTTGTATCCCGGGATTGCGATTTCTATCATCATTTCTCCTTTTGGTTTTTGAATGTCTTTTACCACTAAGATACTAAATTACTATTCACATTTTTCATTGCAAACTCCACAAATATTGCATGATTCCATTGGACATGGCGGAGACGTTATACCCTCTTTTGCCTTTTTGTACTCTTTTTTAAGAAAAGACTTGTTGATTCCGTGATCTATAAAATCCCATGGGAGTAATTCATCCAACGATCGTTCCCGATGAATATAATAATGAGGGTTTACAGGAGATGCCTTGAGAGTTTTTGCCCAGTTTCCTTTATTATAATTTGCCAATGATAAAATGTCGGCAACCTTACGGTCTCCACGGGAAAACAGTGCCTGTATGTAAGCCCAACGTGGAATGTCCGCATGAACACGAAGGTTGGCTACTCCTTTCAAGCCATCTTTTACTTTCCTTATCTTTTTTTTGAGTGTAAGCACATCATCCATGGCAACCCATTGAAAAGGGGTAAAGGGCTTTGGTACAAAGGAATTAATAGTGACAGTTATTTCCCCTATATGTTTTTTTTCCCTACTCGCTATTAAAAACTTGTGCTTTATCTTTTTACAAAGCGAAATTATTGCATTAACATCATCCATCGTTTCTGTAGGGAGCCCTATCATAAAATAGAGCTTTAAGTTTGGAATGCCGCCTGATACAAGGGCTTCGGCAGCATTAAGTATATCTTTTTCAGTGATACTCTTGTTGATAACTTCGCGCATACGTTCAGATCCGGCGTCCGGTGCAATAGTGGCGGTTTTGGCTTTGCTTTGTTTTAGTAAGGATATGAGTTCAGGGACGAGCGCGTCGGCTCTCAGCGAACTAAACGATATTCTGATATCCTCACCCGGTTTTTCTTGATCCGCTTGTAATTCTATAGGGAGAGTAGATAGTTGGGAAGTATGGGATGAAATCTTTTGGTTTGCATAATTGCACAGTTCTCTGATTTCAGGATGATCTGAGACGGCAGCCCCAACAAGGCCGATCCTGTTGGTAAGTGATAATCCTTGATTCAAACATTTTTCAAGAAGTAAAAGTGGTCTGAATCTTGGTGGTCTGTAAATGTATCCTGTGCTGCAGAACCGGCAACCGTGTTTACAGCCTCTGGCAACCTCGATTAAAAATGTCCTGTTAAAGGTCGTGTTAGGAGTTAATATGGTGGTATATGTAGAAATAGATGAAAGGTCTTCAACAAAATTACGTTTGATCTTAGCCGGTACGTCACATACTGGTTCAAACGAGTAAATAGTCCCATCTGAGTTATAAGCAGTTTTGTAAAATAACGGCACATAAGCACCTGGAATATTTTGGGCAAGGGCTTTAAGACATGATGTTTTATCAGTACCCGTTTCAAAGATCTCAAAAAATTGGTTAAGTATCGGCTCAGATTCACCAATTAAAAAACAATCTATGAATGGAGCAATAGGTTCAGGATTTAAGAAACAGGCGATCCCGCCTGCGATCACGAGAGGATGGGTGTCTTTTCTATCTATGTATCGAGGTGGGAGTCCTGCTTTTTCAAGAATTGTTATGAGATTGGGGTAGTCGTTTTCAAATGAAAGGGAAAAAGCAATTATATCAAAATCAGAAACAGGCCTTTTTGATTCTATCGTAGTTATGTGATCTGCTGTCAGGTAAGTATCATCCGGCAGGAAACATCTTTCACATACCACATGTTCAATCTCGTTGAACAAACGATATACTGTTTGGAAACCGAGATTGGACATTCCAACATGATATCTATTTGGATAGACAAGAGCGACCCGTATACATCGACTCCAGTCTTTTCGTATTGTGCCGACTTCTGATTCATCAAGTTTATGATGTTTTTTATTGGTTTTCCATGTCATGGATGAATTATATTGTAAACGGCTTCAATCTGCCCTTTTGGTTTTTGTCATTTGCCATATATCATTCGCTTCGCTGTCATTCGGTCGAAATTAGGTTGAAATTCGCTTCGCTGTCATTCAGTTGAAATTCGGTTGTTATTTGTCGGTTAATAACTATTGAATTTCCATTGAATGACTCCGGCACAGATTTAAAAAAGTTTAAATTAAGACCGTTTTAAGTATACTTTTAAAGAGAGGGTTTGACCAGAAAATTCTAGTTTACCTTTCTCCTTAAAAAAGTGGGGACATCAAGGTCATTACAGTCTAATCCAGTTGCCTTGTAATCTCTGTAAATAGCACCACTCGATTCATCAATCGCTTCTTTTTGTCTTATAAACGTAGGTTCGTCATAGTCTATTTCAAGTTCTAAATCAGCAGGTGTAATATCTCTTATTTTACCTCTGAGTTCATTCTTAACAAGCTTTTCTTGGATTCTTGATTCAGAGCCTGATCCTATTCCGGTTGCAATTACCGTAATCCTCATTTCATCGCCAAGGGTATCCTCAATAACGGCTCCCCATATAATATCTGCATCATCGCCAACTTCATTATATATACGCTCGGAAGCCTCGGCCATCTCTTCCATTGTTAAATCACTGCTGCATGTTATGTTCATCAAAACACCCTTTGCACCGGAAATGGAGATGTCTTCGAGTAAGGGATGTGATATGGCTCGTTCGGCAGCCTCTGCCGCTCTACCTTCACCACTAGCGACACCTATACCCATTATGGCCTCTCCGGCTTTTGACATGGTTGTTTTTACATCAGCAAAGTCGAGATTGACAAAGCCGGGCATTAATATGAGATCGGAAATTCCCTTGACTGAATGGAGTAAGATTTCATCTGCTTTTTTGAACATTTCAAGCATCTTTGCATCATTAGAGGCTAATCCTCTCAATCTGTCATTAGGGATAGTGATTACAGTATCGGCAACTTCCTTTAAAATAATAATTCCTTCTTCTGCCTGTTTGGTTCTTTTCTTCCCTTCGAATGAAAAAGGCTTTGATATCACTGCAACTGTTAGGATATCCATATCTTTGCAGATTTTAGCTATAACAGGCGCGGCTCCGGTGCCGGTGCCGCCTCCGAATCCTGCAGTTATAAATACCATGTGACTGTCCTCAAGCGTTTCTCTCAATATATCTTCATTTTCGAGAGCTGCTTCTCGGCCTGCTATGGGATCCGCACCTGCACCAAGTCCTTCTGTAATCTTTTTTCCCATCTGAATTTTAGTTTCCGCTGCTGAGATTTCTAAGGCCTGGGCATCTGTATTGGCTGCAATAAATTTTACACCCATAAGTTTGGAATCAATCATGTTGTTGACTGCATTTCCGCCGGCCCCTCCAACACCAATAACCTTAATTTTTGCAGATTTATCATTTTCAATATAAGTAAACATTTTTCCCCTCCTATAAATTTATTTGCCCCTATTTTGATGGTTTCGAAAAAGACGAACTTTCAATTGAACGTTATCGCTCAATTGAAGTTTTAAATTTATATTACATCTTTGAACCACTTTTTCATTCTAGTCATTATACGATTAAATATATTTACATCACGAATCCTAAATTTTTTTGTTGTCTGATTTCTGGCGCCGTATAATACAAGCCCAACACCTGTAGCATACATAGGATTGTTTACTACATCAACGAGACCGCTTATTTCTCTTGGTTTGCCGAGACGTGTTGGAAGCTCAAAAATTGATTCAGCAATCTCTGTAGCTTCATCCAAAAGAGCTGATCCGCCCGTTAAAACCATTCCTGAAACAATTAGATTCTCCATTCCCGCTCTGTAGATTTCTCTTTTAATCAATGAGAAGATCTCTTCAACACGGGGTTCCAAAATTTCGCCAAGTATCTTTCTTGGGAGTTTTCTGGTCTTTCTCCCCCCCATGCCGGGCACTTCGATTGTTTCTTCGCTGCTGATATTCTGGGAAACACATGTTCCAAATTTTATCTTGATTTTTTCCGCCTCAGCAAGGGATGCACGCACTCCGATTGCAATATCGTTTGTGAGGTTGTTTCCTCCTAAGCCAAGAACAAATGTGTGTTTAATATTTTTGCCGGAGAAGATTGCCAGATCAGTAGTCCCACCGCCGAGGTCTAGAAGCCCCACGCCAAGTTCTCTTTCTTCATTAGTCAGCACGGCTTCTCCTGAAGCAAGAGATTCAAGTACAATGTCACAGACATCGAGACCTGATCGGTTTGCGCATTTTACAATGTTGTGGGCTGATGTGACGGCACCGGTCACAATATGAATCTTTGTTTCCAGACGCACACCGGCCATACCGACAGGATTCTGGATACCGGTTTGATCGTCTACAATGAATTCCTGAGGAAGTATATGTATGACCTCTCGATCCATGGGAATTGCTACGGCTCGAGCAGCATCAATCACACGTTCCACGTCACTTTTTATTATCTCTTGTCCTTTAATTGCAACTATACCACGACTGTTGAATCCTGTTATATGGCCTCCGGCAATTCCGGCGAATACAGATGAAATTTCACAGCCGGCCATAAGTTCTGCTTCTTCTATTGCCTTTTTTATCGATTCCACGGTCGATTCAATATCCACCACCACTCCTTTTCTAAGTCCTATTGACGGGTGAGTACCAATGCCGATAATATTTATCGCAGTTCTGGATACTTCACCAACCACGGCACAGATTTTAGTAGTTCCGATATCAAGGCCTACAATAATATCTTCCTGAGCTTGCACACTATACCTCCTTACGGTCTATGGAGACGAGACCTTTGCAAAAGTCGACTTTTGCCTAATCCTGTTAATGAATAAATTTTAATTTCCAAAAGTCCTTAAAATTGCTATCTTGTAAAGACCAGGTTAATCACAATCCACATTTATTCCTGCGGTTAATCCAGCTAAAAGCGGGAAAAATCTTTCAAAGATCTCTCAATGTGAACGGAATTCAATACAATACGATTTAAATTAATCAGGTCAATCGAATTAAAACCTGAAAAATTCTGTTTATTTTTCAGGTATAAAAATACACTTTTAAGTCTGTCATATTTGCCCGGGTAGTTGTCATATCCTATCTTTATTGCCTTGGTAGGATTGAATGCATAGAGTGTTAGACCAATTTCCCTGTCTACATGGATTTTTTTTATCAACCTGTTGTAGAGAATACTTTCAGGATTTTGTCCAAATTGTAAAACATTCATGACGGCTTCAAAAGGTATGCTACGAAACTCTCCATCAGGAACATTCAGATCTGAAAAATCAAGTCCATTAATAATTGGAAGATTGTTTGTATCTGACGGTTTCCATTCCTTAAATACTGTTCCATGGGTATTTATAATAAATTTGCGGCCTATATCGAGAATGGCAAGGGGCTCGTGTTCTTTTATTCCGATATATATGCTGTTTGGCAATTCTCTTCTCACTTCGGCCTCTGATATCCATGAATGTGACAACAGCCTTTTTCTTGCCGTTGATAGATTTACTGAAAGAATGTTTTGTCCAATATTTATTTGTGACTGTTCAATCACTTCTTTTTTAGATAGGTTTTTATAACCTTTTACTTCTATAGTGCTTGCCCTAAAATAGTCACATTGTGTAAAGAAATCGTATCCTAAGACGAAAATGATGCTCATCATCATTACAAAAGTGATGGCCACCATAATTCTTAAGCAAAGGGTAATACGTCGTAACAACTGAGGACGCTTTTTTGTATGACTATTTTTGTAATAATTTCTCTTTATCCGCCTATTTTCCAACAATTTTAACCTCCTTTTGAAGATCTATGTTGAACATTTTTGATACTTTTTCTTGAACAATTTCACTTAATGCAAGTATTTCCGCAGCCGATGCTTTACCCGTATTTATAATAAAATTAGCATGTTTTGACGATACTTCAGCTTCTCCTATTTTCTTTCCTTTAAGTCCTGCCAGTTCAATAAGTTCACCAGCTGTTTTACCGGATAAAGGGTTTCTAAAAAAACATCCTGCACTAAAGGGACCGATTGGTTGAGTTTTTTTCCGTGTCTTTAGAATTATTGTGGCATCTTCTTTAAGCTTTTGTGGATCTGACGGGTATAAAGAAAAGCAGCCCTCAAGAATAATTGGTTGCTCTTTACTAATTTCATCCATTTCTTTGCCCCATGATAATTTTCTATAAGAAAAATTGAGTTTGTCTTTGCTAATTTTTTTTGTTTGACCCGTTGGCAGTAAAACCTTTATAGAATCAAGAACGCTTTCCACCGAACCATAGGTAGAGCCGGCATTCATCATAATACCCCCTCCCACAGTACCGGGAATACCAAACGCAAAATTCATTCCTCCAAAACCTCGCTCCATAGCATAGGAACAGAGTGATCGCATCTTGGCGCCAGCCATGACCTTAACAGTAACAGTATCCTTTGCTATATCACTTTGAGTAATTGTTTTAAGGCACTTTGTCACAACAATTACGATTCCGGTTATTCCGTTGTCTTTAACAAGCAGATTAGTCCCGTCACCTATAACGAGATATGGAAGCTCTTTTTGGCGGGCCCACTTTACAAGCATGACCATATTTTCAAGTCTTTCAGGCGTCACATATGCATCTGCCGGGCCGCCAACATGTAAAGATGTGTGCCGGGACATCGATTCATCAAATTTAACGCTGTCGCCAAAATTTATTTTGAGCCATTTTTTTGAATCATTATCGAGTGACATACTAAAAATTCATCTTTTCAGCTTTGATAATATTGTTTCCCCTATCTTCCACACGTCTCCCGCTCCCATGGTAATCAGAACATCTCCTTCTTTTAAAATCTCTTTTAAATAGGAAACAGCTTTTTTAAACCCTTCTACATAGACAACCTCTTTATGACCGTGCATTTTGATTCCTTCATATAAGGCAATGCTGTCTATTCCTTTTATTTCTTTCTCTCCGGCCGAATAGATGGGTAGAACCAGTAGTAGTTCCGACTGGTAAAATGTACGTGTAAAATCATCAAAAAGCGCCTTGGTTCTTGTGTAGCGGTGTGGCTGAAACACCACGACAATTCGCCTATCAGGCCAGCATTCATTAACAGCATAAAGTGTAGCTTTGATCTCTGTTGGATGATGCCCATAATCATCAACAATAGTTATACCTTTTGTCTCCCCTTTGATTTCGAGTCGGCGCTGGACCCCTTGGAGTGCTTCCAGGGCATGTTTAATAATATCAAACGGTATACCTATCTCAATCCCCACAGCTATACTTGCCATGGCATTGTATACGTTGTGAATGCCCGGAAGATTCAAAACTACTTCTCCGAGTTTTTCTCCCTGATGATAGAGACAAAATCTGGTTTTTAATCCCTCTATCACTACATTTCTAGCCTGCAGATCGGCTTGGGAATTTATTCCATAAGTAGTGTAGCGCTTTGTTATTTTCGGGATAAGATCCTGTATCGGTTCGTTATCAAGACAAAGGATAGCGAGACCGTAAAAAGGTATCTTGTTGATAAAGCTTAAAAAAACTTTTTTTATGGCATCCAGGTCCTTATAAAAATCAAGGTGTTCCCTGTCGATATTCGTTACAACCGCTATAGTGGGAGAAGTTTTGAGAAATGAGCCGTCACTTTCATCTGCTTCTGCAACGATAAAATCTCCTTGCCCAAGTATTGCATTGGAGCTGATGCTTTTTAGCTTCCCTCCTATAACTACCGTGGGATCAAGATCGCCTTTATCCAGAATAGAAGCGACTATCGACGTTGTTGATGTTTTACCGTGAGATCCAGCAATGGCTATGCTGTATTTTAAACGCATGAGCTCTGCAAGCATTTCCGCCCTTGGTATTACCGGGATTGACGCTTCCCTTGCTGTAACAACCTCACTGTTTTCAGAGTTGATTGCGGATGATGTTACAACTACATCTGCATCTTTTATATTTTTTGCAGAGTGTCCTTTAAATATTGTGCCGCCAAGGCTTTTCAAGTGTTTGGTAATGTCTGAAGGTGCGGTATCAGATCCTGAAACTTCATATCCGAGGTTTAGAAGAAGTTCGGCAATACCGCTCATTCCAATACCTCCGATTCCGACAAAGTGTATGTGATATTTTTTTTGATACATAATTTTAGGTGCTTAATAATTAATTTTGTGCTTTTTATGGCAAAAATAATTTTAACTAATTTGAAGCCATTAACTATCAATTGATGATTTTCAATTGAAGATTGAATATTTAAGGAATTTTTCCATTTTTTACTTAATGATCCAAGTCAAAACAGCTGAGCGAAGCGACTTCCACAAATATTCAATATTCAATCGTCAATATTCAATTGCAAGGGCGAAGCGACTCATTAACTTTAGCTCACTTCAAACTTTAGTTCACTTTTAATTTTCCCGGTTTATTAAACATCCAGCAATTTGTAACAGTCATCAACAATTGCACTTGCAGCATCTGGTTTGCCAAAATTTTTTATCTTTGATTCCAGAATAGAAAGTTCAATATGATTTGATGCATAGTACTCGATTCTTTCAGCGATTACTTTACCGTTAAGATCTTTTTGAAGGATCATTTCTGCTGCACCTGCGTTTGTAAGTGCACGAGCGTTTAAAATCTGATGATTGTCGGCAGCAAAAGGGAAGGGTACAAAAATAACACCCTTTCCTAAAACTGAAAGTTCCGCCACCGTTGTTGCACCAGATCTACAGATAACAAGATCTGCTTTTTGATATTGCTGTGCCATATTGCTAAAAAATGATTTAACGACGCAAGCGATACTATGTCTCGTATAAGCATTTTTTACAGTTTTTTCATCTACAGACCCAGTCTGATGCACAAAGAATAACTTATCTTTTTCTTTTAGGTGTTCTATCGCTTCAATAACAGCCTTGTTTATACTTTGAGCGCCCTGGCTTCCCCCAAGGATTAGGATTGTAAATGGAATTTGAAGTTTCCTATCCTGGCTTTTGTCTTTTGTCTTGGGTATTTTGCAATGTAAAATCTCTTTGCGCACCGGATTTCCCGTGACATGGACTTTTTTGGGGTTAAAGTTATCTTTCGTATTAGTGAACGAGACATATATCCGGCCGGCAATATGGGATAAAATACGGTTTGTAATTCCAGGGAGAATATTCTGTTCATGTAAAACGATTTTAATACCCATAAGCCATGCTCCAACAATCACCGGTCCTGCGGCGTAACTGCCAACGCCGAATATCAGATCCGGTCTAAAGCTTCTAAGGATTAATATTGATTCAAAAACTCCTTTTGGTATTTTTGAGATCGATACAAACTGTTTCCATAATCCACGTCCCTTAATTCCTTCAGCTGAAATAGATTTATGGTCAAATCCTGCTTTTGATAAAACAGATATTTCAAAGGGTCTTCCAGTACTTATAAATAGAACTCTGTTTTTAGGATTCTTTGCTATAAATTCTTGAGCAATAGCAATTCCTGGGAAAAGATGACCTCCCGTACCTCCTCCTGCAATTACAATATTGATTGATTGCCCATTCATCTGTATCTAGAGGCTGTGATATTCATTAGTATCCCGATAGATGCCATATTAATTAAAAGGGATGTGCCGCCATAACTTAAAAAGGGCAACGCGAGACCTTTAGCCGGCAAAAGTCCAAGAGCAACCCCCATATTAACGCAAACCTGAATACCTATTGCGGCTGTAAGCCCGATAGCTACGAAAGATCCGTAATAATCTTCCGCATTTCTTGCGATGCTTATCCCCCTCCATAAAATCAGAGAGTAGAGTCCCAATGTAGCCATGACACCTAGAAGTCCAAGTTCCTCACCAATTACCGAAAAAATAAAATCGGTATGCGGTTCCGGAAGATAGAATAATTTTTGATAACCCTTCCCGATTCCCGATCCCCATATCCCTCCTGTCCCAAAAGCCATTAGTGAATGGACTATCTGATAGCCCTCATCTGCCGGATACTGCCATGGATCTAGAAAGCTTATGATACGTCTTAAACGATATTCAGCATTGACCATGAAAAAATATAAAATTGGCAATAAAACAAAAAGAGGGGGAAAAAGGTGTAAAACGCGAACACCCCCAACAAACATCATGATCCATGTAATAGCTCCAAAAATCACCACTGTGCCGAAATCAGGTTGAAGAAATATCAGAACAGTAAATATTCCGAGCACAAAAACGTGGGGAAGAAAACCGATGGTAAAATATTTGATGGCATCTATTTTTTTGTTCATGGAATAAGCCAGATATATAACCAGCGCAAAACGGGCAAACTCCGACGGCTGAAATGAAAAGCTTCCGAAGCGTAGCCATCGCGCCGAACCACCCGCTGAATATCCAAACTCGGAAAATTGAATCGCAGCAAGTAATATAAGCGCAAGGATAAGAAACGGATATGTCAAAAAGCGAAAAAATCTATAGGGAATATGACTGCAAATGACGAGAACGACGATACCTAATAAAGAAAAAAGTGCCTGTTTCTTTAAAAAATATAAATTGGTTCCATATTTTTCCAGGGCAAGCGCAGAGCTTGCGCTGTAAACCATCACAATTCCCATTCCTACCAGAAAGAGCACGGGAAAAAGAAGTTTGACATCGTATGTTAAAGCATGTGTCTCTTGTCTATGTGTGTCCGTATGTTTTGTCATTTCAGCACGGTTTTATCCATCTTAACTTAAATGATTTACTAATTCGTAGAAAACTTCTCCTCGCTCTGCATAATTGCTGTACATATCGAAGCTAGAGCATGCTGGAGATAAAAGCACGGCATCTCCTGGTTTTGCCGTCATATATGCCTGATATACTGCATCTTCCATTGTAGTAGCTATTTTTGTCGGAGTAATATGTCCAAGTGCGGATTTGATATCTTTTTTTGCCTCTCCCATAATGATAAGTTCCTTTACATGCTTTCGCATGAGGTCTTCTAATAATTGAAAGTTGCTTCCCTTATCACGGCCTCCCATAATTAAGATTACAGGTTTGTTAAATGTCTCAAGAGCCTTCATGGCTGAATGAACATTTGTCGCTTTTGAGTCGTTATAATACCGGACTTCATTGATAGTTGCTACGTACTCAAGCCGATGCGGGAGACCCGTAAATTTATTCAAGGCAGTTTGCACACTTTGTAGTTTCCCTCCAGCCGCCAGAGCCGCTATACTTGCAGCAGCAGCATTCTCTATGTTGTGTCTGCCAAGCAGGCTTGTGGAGGAAAGGTCTAAAGTTCTTTCCCCCTTTTCTTTTGTGTTAATTATTATTCTTTTATTGTTAAGTACTGCGCCTTCATCGGTTCCTATTTGGAAATCATTATGATCATAAAAAAACAATTTTCTACTTTTGATATTTTTGCACACTGAACAAACAAGAGGATCAGAACCGTTTAATACAGCAGTATCGTTTTTCTGTTGATTTTCGAATATTCGGGCCTTAGCCTTTGCGTAAGCTTGGAAATTGGGGTATCGGTCCAGATGATCTTCGGTAATATTTAGCAAAACCCCAACCTTCGGCTTGAAGGAATCTATAGTGTCAAGTTGAAAGCTGCTTACCTCGGCTACAATGATTTCAGCTTTTTCTCCCTTGTTGACATATCCGATTAAAGGGTTACCAATATTGCCGCCCACGAATGTTTTAAAACCGGAATTCCTTAACATGTTGCCCAAAAGAGTAGTTGTTGTTGTCTTCCCATTGGTGCCGGTTACGGCGATAATGGATTCACGTATGAATTTAAATGCAAACTCTATTTCCCCTAAAACTGTTATTCCTTTATCTTTAGCTTTTTTAATGGGTCTAATTGTGTGTGAAACGCCAGGGCTCAATAAGATCAAATCAGCAGTTTCAAAAGTTTTATTTCGATGTTGCCCAAGCTCTATCTTGATGCCCATTTCACGCGCTGTTTGTGCATATGAACCAAGTTCTTTCTCATTTGCTATATCTGTTACAGTAACAGTGGCCCCTCTACTATTTGCAAATTTTGCCGTCGCAAATCCGGTCCTTCCAAGACCAACGATGAGAATATTTTTATTAGCAAGTTCCATAAGTTAGTAATGCCTATTGTAACTTTTCAAAAAGTTATGGTAAGCGCTATGGCTTTGGCTGACGTGGTGATCGGTAACCGGTCATTGATCACCAGTCACCGGCTATCTGATCTTGAGTGTACTCATCGCAATAAGTGCAAGAGCGATTGCAATGATCCAGAATCGAACGATCACTTTTGGTTCCGGCCACCCTTTTAATTCAAAATGGTGATGAAGAGGGGCCATTCTGAAAATTCTACGGCCGTTTGTCATTTTAAAAAAACCTACCTGAAATATTACAGATAAGGCTTCTACAACAAAGAGCCCGCCGACTAACACCAGAAGTATTTCCTGCTTTGTGATGACGGCAACCACACCGAGTGAACCGCCCAAAGGCAAGGAGCCGACATCTCCCATGAAAATCTGGGCCGGATAGGTATTAAACCAGAGAAAACCTATACCTGCCCCCGCCAAAGACCCGCAGAATATTGCAAGCTCACCACTCCCACTGACATAGTTTATTTGCAAATAATCTGCAATTTTGACATGACCCGACACATAAGAAAAAACCATATAGGTTACTGAAACGATGATTACCGGACCTATGGCAAGTCCATCTAAACCATCTGTAAGATTAACGGCATTAGATGTTCCAACAATAACAAAAGCGCAGAAAATGATATATACCCAACCAAGATCGGGTGAAATATTTTTAAAAAAAGGAATTGTAACTCGAGTGTTAAAATCAGGGGATAGATAAATTAGAACACCTGTAACAATCGCAAGTATGATTTGCATAAGTAACTTACTTCGTACACTTAATCCTTTATTCTTTTTTTTGACCTGCATAAGATAGTCATCGACAAAACCGATTATGCCGTAACCAGTTGTGATTATAAGGACAATCCATATGTAATAGTTGGTTAGATTAGACCAAAGAAGTGTAGATACTATTAATGAAAAAATAATTAGGATTCCACCCATGGTCGGTGTTCCAGCCTTTTTAACGTGATCTTGGGGGCCGTCTTCCCGAATATATTGTCCGATCTGCATTTCGCTAAGTTTCCTGATAACCCATGGTCCTAAAAGAACGCATATTAAAAACGCAGTCAGACTGGCATAAATTGTTCTGAAGGTAATGTACCGGAAGATATTAAATGCCGATATTGTTGCGTGTAGCGGATATAATAAATGATATAGCATCAGCCATTTCCCCAATCGATGAGTCCCTTAACGATTTTTTCCATACCCATTGCTCTGGATCCCTTAACTAAAACCCAGTCGTCAGGACCAAGCGACTCAGTTAGATCCGTTAATATCTCTTTTTGGGTGCCTTTGAAAATATCTCTATAATCCATATTCCCTTCTTTGGCACCTTCTGCAACTTTTTCTGCGAACTCACCAGTAACATAGAGTCTTGTTATATCTGATCCGGCAGACAATAATCCTATTTTTTTGTGCATAGGTTCCGCATATTTTCCAAGTTCAAGCATATCGCCTAATACAATAAATCCTCTTTTATTCTTCCTTAATGACCTAAGAGTTATTATTGCTACTTCCACGGAACCCAGGTTGGCATTGTAGGTGTCGTCGATTATGTTAACACCTTTTGTTGTTTTAAGTATATTCATCCTACCCTGAACAGGCTTGAAATCTTCCAGACCCGTCTTTATGTCATCAGCAGATAGCCCCAGCAAATATCCTGTAGCTGCCGCAGCCAGGGCGTTTGAGACCATGAACCTACCAGGTATATCAAGATCGATAGAAACACTTTCCGATTCCAGGTTTAAGGAAAAGGATATTCCAAAATCTTTTTCTCTTATCTCCGAGGCTCTGATCACAGCCTTTTTAGATGATCCAAAGAGGAGCACGTTTTTTGATGTTTTTTTTGCCAACTGTAAAACCCTCTGGTCATCTGCATTAAGAACAGCTGTTCCGGTTGGTTTGATTTTTTCCAGCAGTTCCCCTTTAGCATTCATGATTCCTTCTATCGAGCCCAACCCTTCCAGGTGAGCGGGACCTATGTTTGTAATAACGCCAACATCAGGCAGACATATGTCTGCAAGTCTTCCTATTTCGCCCGGGCTATTCATACCAAGCTCCAGAACAGCCCATTTATGATGTCGTCCAAGTCTAAGAAGGGTTAATGGAAGCCCTATCTCATTGTTGAAACTTCCTGTTGCAGATAGAGTATTAAAACGTCCGGCAATTATAGAAGTAGTCATTTCTCTGGTTGTAGTTTTACCGTTTGAACCTGTTATTGCGATAACCGATACATTTGAACGCTTACGGTTAAAAATAGCGAGGTCACCAAGAGCTTTTGTTGTGTCGTCTACCGCTATGCAAACAGGTCTTTTTTGCTTCCATTTAGTACTGAGCAAATCATTTGCTCTATCCTTATTAATAACAAGACCGCGAATGCCATTCCCGAGTACATCTTCTATAAAATCATGGCCGTCATGAACATTCCCTTTGATTGCAACGAAGAGGTCATTTATGGATATTTTGCGCGAATCAATAGAGACGCCTGAGAAAGAAAGAGTCTCATCTTCAAACAAAAGTATTCCCTTTGATGCTTCTTGGATTTCAGCGGTTATCCACGATATAGGCTTTATCATCTTTCTATCTTCAAAAGGTTGAACTAATGTCCATCTTTATGGTTGTTGAGGCGAGACCTTTGCAAAACGCCCCTTTTTGCCCAATTTCTGTGTCAGACTCAAATTTTAATCCTCAAAATACTCAATGTATTCCTGTGGTTAAAATTTTCATCTTCCTTGAACTTGAATCCCGCTATAGCGGGAAGCATTTTTCAAAGGTCTCATGATAAGCATGGACTAAAAACGTGAAGT
>Ga0114923_10001615_pt1 | contig 15544 bp, 15 predicted proteins | sample SumtaG_FD_89578 | JGI IMG/M metagenome (GOLD analysis project Ga0114923, IMG submission 89578) | Deep subsurface microbial communities from Indian Ocean to uncover new lineages of life (NeLLi) - Sumatra_00157 metaG | ecosystem: Environmental > Aquatic > Marine > Oceanic > Sediment | place: near...
CCTCTTCCTCTTCTTTCCTGAAATGCCTGCGGAACCTCTCCTTCCACTCCCGATTATGGATGCGGTCCGATCCTTTATGCCCGGGACCCACTTTAAAAAGGATTTGGCAGAGAATTACCAATCCCCAAGCCTGCCAGTATGTTAAGGTGGAAAGCCCGAAAATTTCCGGCATAATCCAGTTCCACAACACCATCACTAGCAGGCCTAACAGGAAGGCAAGCGCTGTCATAAGGACCAAACCCCCCGCTAAAATGAGCGGAACGTGGATAAACGGACTGAATTTTCTAAAATGCCTAAACATATATCTTCCTCCAATAAGATCTTGCTATCCAATTTCTTGAATAACATCTTTTATATCAGCTAAGCGCTTCCGTAAGAATTTTACTGCATAGCGCTTTCTGGTAATAAGTGTATTTATGGGAATATCTGTCAGTTCAGCTATCTCTTTAAAGGTTCTGCCATCCATAGCCTGCATAATAAATACCTCCCGTTGATTGTCAGGTAGTTCATCAAGGCTTTCAATAAGGGCTTCCATAACCTGGGCGCGAATAAACTCTTTCTCAAGATCTACTCCACTATCTTTCAATAGAATATCAAAGGAAACAGCATCGGATTCTTGCAGAGATACCTTTTCATATTTCTTCTTCCGGTATAAGTCGATAATTTTATTGCGTGTGATCGTGTAAAGCCATCCCAATAAATTCTCTATTGGTTGTGTAACATTCAGATTACGAACTGCTTAAAAGAAGACATCTTGTAAAATATCCTCTGCATCTTCAGAATTGGATATTTTGGATCTGATAAACTTAAGTAGATTATGATGTTCTTTCCTGTATGTTCGCTCCAGGTGTTCTGCCAATACTAACTCCATAATACTTATAATGACGTATAAGCCCGATAAATATTGTAATATGATAGGTTGATTATTGGAAGGAACCGGCGTATATAGGGCAAATCAAATGGGTGTTGATGAATTTTTCACTCACTTAAGCTCTGGTATACGCGCTGCCAACCTGGTGGTGTACTTAAAAAAGGTGTACAACACGGTCGTGTTGTACACCTTACGCACCTTCTGTTTTCAGCGAGACGCTCCTCAGCTCTTGATGTCGATGCCCCTCGAGACGGTCTTTATGGTGATGGCGTTGCTCCCCGATCCCACCGTTCCTTCGAGGGAGCAACGACCGGCTCCGGAACCGGTCATGGTGATTGGAAAATCACAGTCGATATCGCCGGATGTAGTACGGACGCTCAAGCGAAACTCAACCATTTTGGACAGGCCCAGGCGTACGTCTCCGGAGGTGCTGCTGATACGCACCGTGTTGTCGAAGCGGGAGTAGTCTATTGCAATCTCGCCCGAAGTGGTTCTTAAAGCGACATCTCCCTCGAAGTCCTTGACCTTGATGTCGCCGCTCACCGAAGAAAACTCCGCTTCTTTGGTTTTCAAGCCCCGGGCACGGACCTCCCCGGAGGTAGTACTCATCCAGATTTTCAATTCCCGACCCCTTGTCTCAGATTCCATGGTAGGGATAGCCTTCTCCGGGTAGTTCGTGGCTACCGTACCACTCAAACGCGCCTCGATCTTTCCGGAAGCGGATGTCCCAACGCGGACATTGGTGCTGATTGTGCCCAGATCGATCGCTTCGACCCCCTCCAGGTCAAAAGAACGCTCCTCGTTAATGGTTACGCTCTTCCGTTCACCCAAGGCTACAATCCCGGTGGTGAAGAAGAGTATGGCAGCGATGCTCAGTGACACAAGGGCTACCAGGGCGCTAACAAAGCTGATTTTCTTCCATTTGCTATTCATACTTAACTCCTATTAAGTGTTTTCAGGAAAGCCTTTAAGAAATGGACAGGAAGTACGCCTAAAGAGTATAGGGAAATATCGCTTGCCAATGAATGCTACTGTACACAAAATAGTCTGGGATGTGAGCCCTTTCCCAATGGTCCACGAGAGCTGGGGAAAGCGAACGTAAAGGCTGACATTATAGTCATTTCCTCTACCCCGGTTGAAGCTCTTCAGCGTGAATGGGAGGAACATAAGATCGATCAGTATGTACAATGCATGGGCCGGTCAGGAAATGGGAAGTAAACAGGTCCATCTTGAAACCAGCGCCAAAGGGTGGTATGAGAAGAACCATATATCCTGAATTACTATACACTTGACATCTACACTTTGAGTGTATAGTTTGTTTATATGAATACAGTAAATGCATTAAAGATCAGAAACCATTTCGGAGAAGTATTGGAGATGCTGGATAACGGTAAAGAACCGATCCTTATAACAAAGGGGAGGAAAATCAGGGCTGTACTCATCCGATATAAGGATTTCCAGACCCGTTTTCTCGACAAACAGGCAAACGAAGAAAAAAATCGTTTTTTTACACAAATAGAAAGCCATGTGCGCCCATCACTTATCAATCAGGATTCAGTTCTGACTCTTCGTGAATTACGAGGTTATAAAGATTGAGGTATGTTTTAGATGCGTCTGTAGCAGCACGGTGGTTTATCAAAGACAATGAACAGCATAATGCCAAGCTGGTACTTAAAAAACTGATAGAAGAACCGGAGTGCTTTGCTGTTCCCGAACTTTTCACCTACGAAATACTCTCAGTCCTCTATCGGCATCATCCAGATGCACAGCTTATTTACAAGGAGGATATTAATCGTATTCTCCACATGGGGATTCTACGCTATCCAATGACAGAAAATATTTACACTAGGGCTGATAGATTTATAAAGGCCGGATTAACAGGTTACGATGCTGTCTATGTCGCCCTTGCGGAAGAACTGGAAGGGTTGTGGCTGACTTTTGATATAAAAACTCACAATCTAATTGCCAATGAAGGACTCTCTGTGAATCTATTCGAAAGCGGGTATAATTTTCTAAATCCTCTTCAGGAGAATTAATAACTATATCCCGATTTCATTACTAAAAGCCATTTAAATTTTCTTCAGCGTACATTTGCAGTTCAATCATCTGTTCCATTATCGACTGACGGTATGCTTCGGGGAAATTGACAAGAACCAGTTCCTTAGTGAAGAGCTTGGTTATATACCCGATACCGATCAGTACCTGAGGCATATTAGTCCGGCGAGGTGTAGCCGAGTCGGAGATGCCGAGAGCCAACCTATGTACTGGGCAAGGTTTTCCTTCTCCTTTTGACTTCCCCCAAAGAGGCGGATCGACCAATCGATACTTGAACCCCGAGTGTTTCCAACAGGATCGCTGTAAACACCTGTAAAAATCGGATCAACTCTCTGGATTACCGTTTCCGGTTAAAGCTCTACTGCAGGATTAAAGATGAGGGAGAGGCCATTAGTGTATCAAGAATAAGCCGGTAAAAAAGATGAGGAAACAAGGGGTTTCCAAAATGCTGATCAGGAATCTGTTAAGCGTTTAGTGGAATCCCTGGGCGGCAAGATCGATCTGGAATGAAACAGAAGCACTTATTTATCGCAAGAAGGCTGTTGTGCGCATGGTTCAGACATTCCGCAGCAGGTAGTTTTTTTTCCACAACGTGTTTGAGAGCCTCCTGTTACGCTGTTTTTTATAAGAATCCCTGCACCAGCGCCTATAAGACGGCGAACCTGCCCTCCGCATTCAGGGCAGGTTTCCAGGGGTTTGTCGTTTATCCCCTGGAATTTCTCAAAATTTAAACCGCAATGTTCACATTTATAATCATAGGTTGGCATAACTTATCCTCTAAAACTTAACAGGTTTTAATAAAAATTTCTACATTGTTCTATGAAGCTCCTCATGCATTCCCTCACCATGAATCCATCTATTCTTTAAATATAGTACCCGGTCGTAAGACTCGATCCGCTCCATGTTGTGAAGGGCTACCACTGGCATTAATTTATATCATTCCGGAATATCAGGCAAGGTTCAAGAGTACTGGCGTTTAACACGATATGGCTTAATACTCGATTCAACAACTCCCTATACATAAACCTCTTAGCCCCGGACCAGTTCAGAGCCTATGCTGCAAGGCCCGAACGGATTGAGGAGCTAATTGACGCTAATCCGGGTAAAACACCAATCATCATAGATGAAGTGCAAAAGGTTCCGGCTTTATTAGATGTTGTTCATTTTCTAATGGAAAAAGAAAAAAATTACGATTTATACTAACTGGATCAAGCGCGAGAAAAATCAGAGATGCCGGGGTGGACCTTTTAGCTGAAAGGGCGGTGCTGAAAACGATGCATCCGTTCATGGCATCTGAGATAGGTGTAAGATTTTTCTGCCACGTCCCGCAGAAGAATCTTGTCGATTTTTTAAATATTGCCCGGAATAAAATAGCTCCCCCTCAAATTTCAGTTTAAACCAGTTCGTCCGGGCGGGCAACCACGATTGCTCCTGCTTCTTCCAGTTCACGTATAGTCGAAACAATTCTCTGTTGAGCTGATTCCACCTCTTTAAGCCTTATCCGCCCAAGTCCTTTAAAAGCGGATTTAACTTCCTTAAGATCGCTTTCAGGCATATTTTTCCAGATATGCTCCCTCACAGGTTCATCCACGGTTTTTAAGGCTATAAGCAAATTTTCACGATCTACCTTTTCAAGGATCATTTTAATCGTGTTATTGTCCAGTAAAATAATATCTTCAATAACAAACATCCTCTTTTTGATATCTTCGGCCAGCTCAGAATTGGTTTTTTGCAGAGTCTCAATAACATTTTTCTCAACACTGCGGCTTGCAAGGTTTAATATTTCTGTTATTGCCTGGATGCCTCCGGCCTTCATATGTTCTGAACCCCTCATAACCTTCAATTTTTTCTCAACAATCCGTTCAACTACTTCTAAAACAACGGGAGATGTCCTGTCCAATGTGGCGATCCGCTCAGCTACATCGACCTGAAGCGGCTCGGGGAGCTTCTGGAGTATATTTGAGGAGATTCCAGCATCCAGGTAAGAGAGTATCAAGGCAATGGTCTGGGGATGCTCACTATGGATGAGTGTGTAGAGGTCATCACTGTCTGTAGTGCGGATAAACCCGAACGGCCGGCTTCTGAATTCTTCTTTTACTGCTTCGGCGGGAATGTCTCTGTCCGGAGTGTTGAAGTAAAGCTGGTCTGAAAGCTCGTCCTGCCGGCTGCTTATTTCGCTGAATTTCCGGCTCATATCCTTCATTGCTTCCTGTATTGCGTTAGATATGGCATTAACCTGCCCGCTTATTAGATTTTCTATTCTGTCTGTTTCGGTTTCTTTCTTTTTTGCAGACCTGATTATATGCCAGTCCGGTTCATCATTACGTTTCCCTTCAGCAACCGCGAACTTAAGGTTTTTTCCAGTCTTTGCATCCATACGCTTCAATTTAAGCACAGGGCTGCCTCCTGCCAGAAGTTGAACTTCTCCCTTTTCAAATCCTGGAAGCTTTACCAGGGAGTTCTTTTTAATCTCATACAGAGATTTCAGGGAAAGCTTTTCACCCTCATAGTAAAGAACGGCATCAGCTTTGAATCCTGCTATACTGCTTTCAGGAATTTCACTTGGTCCTTTTCGCACAATGGAATACCAATACTGGGCAGAGAGCTTCGGAATGATTGGTTCGATGGTAAGGTAGGGAATACATAAGTTCATATAGCCCTCCGAGTCACCCACCTTAATCTTCAGTGTAACAAGGACCACCATTTCATGTGGTGGAACAATCTGGGCAAATAAGGTATTTGTCTCAATCCCCCCCAGCCCGGGTTTGAGGTCAATAATCGTATGCCATGCTTCTCCTAGATTCTTATGAATCCTCGTAATAATGCCCTGCATCACGGATTGCTCAATATCCGTTAAATCCCTTGAGATTTTCATACCCCTTGCCCGGCCGCCGAACAGGCGGTCAATAATAGAAAAGGTTATGCAGGGATCAATTTCCAGAATGGCTGACCCCTTTAGAGGTTCCATAAAAGTAACAGCCAGTGTTGTCGGATTGGGTATGGAACGGATAAACTCTTCATAGGTAAGCTGATCAACACTATGCACGTGGACATGAACCAGGCTTCGAAGCTGTGCGGAAAGGGATGCTGTACAAAGCCTGGCAAAGGTCTCATGCATAATTGAAACAGTACGGATCTGGTCTTTTGAGAATTTATCCGGACGTTTAAAATCGTATACCTTAACCTTGTACTCCCTGTCCCCGCGAAGCCTTCCTCCGATTAATTCGTTTGCCTTTACGGTTATACTATCCATCAAAGCTACTCCTTTTCATTCAGAATCTCGGTTATTCTAATCCCAAAGTTTTCATCTATTACAACAACTTCTCCTTTTGCGATTCTCTCACCGGCGGCAAGCAAATCCACAGGCTCACCTGCAAGTTTTTTCAGCTCAATTATCGATCCCACACCTAAAGAAGCAATTTTCTCCAAACTGCACTCAGTTTCACCCAGAACAACCTGCAGCGGAACAGTTACATCTTTAATATTTCCCTTATCCATTTTCTTCTCCTTGTTTCCTTGCTTTTTCTGCAGCCTCACGAACCTTGAAATACCAGGCACCCTTCTTTCGTATTATTCTGCCCCGGGCTATAATCTGCCCCCCCACTTCAAGCTCACATATCTCCTGCTCCCTGGGGATCGGGCCGTATTCTTTGCTTTGCCTGATAACTGCTATATCTTCCGGGCTTAACCTGGTGCGGTGCAGAACAATCCTGGTATCAAGTTTTACCTTTTCAGCAACCGGCGAATTGCTGAAAGACTCAAACATAGATTCACTCATAACTCCCCCTGTTTTCATAGTTTACAGTATTAATTTTACATGTAAGGGAAAATGAATCTAACACTATTCGGAATTATTTCAGACACTATTTTTACTTTTTGATAAATATTCTGTACTCACGTGGAGACATTTTCATTATTTTTCTAAAATAACGGTTGAAAAAGGATATATTGTTGTAGCCCACAGAATAAGCTATTTCAATAATGGACAGATCGGTTCTTTTCAAGAGAATGCAGGCTTTCCGGATTCTCATATTATTGACATATTCAAAAAGAGGTATTCCCGCTTTATGTTTAAACGCTCTTGAGAAGTAGCTTGGATTGAATCCGCTCAAGCCGGCTATTTCTTTAAGGGTAAAATTATCAGTGTAGTGGCTGCGGATATAATCAATAATTTCATCCATTTTTTTGTCGGACGGCTTGTTGTCATGCACGGGCTGCGGGGATTCAGAGCGTTTAAGGATCAGCAGAAGCTCCATAAACTTCAGCCTGATCATGGATTCGAATCCGTCTCTTTTTTGCTGGTATTCAAGAAGAAGTTGAGAAATAACCTCAGAAATATTTGAATCCGGTGCAAGCTCAAGCAAGAACGTGCTGCCGCTTTTTTTCAAGAATGCAGTATCCGGACTGAATTTACTTAAGAGCAGATCATCCCAGGTGGGAATTGCTATCTGATCAAGAAATAACTGCCCGAAAGCGATCTGCGTCAATTCTATTTGATCTGAGAGTATTAAATGAACCCCTGTGCCCGGAGGGATAAAAAGCAAACCTTTGCTCGATACCCGGTGAGTGCGGCCCGCAGTGCTGTAACGTATGCTTCCTTGTGTCAGGTACAGTATTTGAAAAAGATCCCTGTATTTGAATGAAAAATCATCCTTTGATGTGATTTGTTTTATATAAAAAGGGAACTCAAGTCTAATATGTTCAGTATTTCCGTTCATTAACTACCCGGACGCCTTTTGTCCGGAGTATATGCTTATTATCCTATTCTGTCCAAATCCTCTTTATGAACTTCGAAGTATGGACTCGAGATGGATGAATTGGATAAAACAGTCATGCTGGTTACTTCCGGTTCTGGGAATTACGAGCTGGATATAGCAGGAGTTGATACAGTCAGTTCTGCATCAACAAAAGAAGATGTTGGTAACCTGGTAAAAACCATTTTTGGTAAATTAGATACTATATTACAGCAGGCTCAGGATTAAACATCAGGATGGGAATAACGGTTCTTAAGCATCAAGGAAAAATGTTTTGTTCAACTCAATAATTGCCTTTTCAAAATCGTCTCTCCCCACCACAAATTGAATGTTGACTTTCCTGAGCGTCAGAGATAGGCAATCTATATTGATACTGTTTTCTGAAAAGACTTTCACGGTCTTTGCAAGTATGGACGGTTCATCAATATTGGAGCCCATGATGCAGACTACCGCAACCTTCTTCATTATTACAAGCAGGAATTCCCTCTTAAGATCTTCTATCAGAACGTTATTATCGTCTCTTTCCCAGATTACCATGGAGATACTGTTTGCATTTGTCGCTTTTAATATGTAGCTTGTATCATTTTTTTTAAATAATTCCATGACCTTGAGATCGAAACCTACTTCACCCACCATGGACGGATCATGAATTTCAATTACAATAACACAATCTGTTCCTGAAACCAATTCTACTTTTGATTTTTCCGCCTTATAGTTTTTTGATATAAGAGTTCCCGGATGCTCCGGGTCAAATGCATTCTTGACTCTAAGGTTGATGTTACCGAGTTCCAGTGCTTTGGATACCTTTGGATGTATCGCCTCCATCCAGATGTCTGCCAGTTGATCCGCAACATCATAGTTTGTATAGCAGACCGGAAAAGTATTATCTACACCCACGATATTTGGATCTGCCGAACAGAGATGATACTCTTTATGAATGATTGCTTCCTCTGCATCTACATCGAGGGCTATCTTAGAGAATGTAACTTCCGTATATCCTCTGTCGAATTCCCTCATAATCCCTTCTGTTCCCTTTGTATATCCTGTGACTACCGGTAATACATTGGAAAAATCTATATTCTTTATAGTCCTGTGGATTCTTTCATCTATGGAGAGATAATCGGAATCATGAAATCCGCTTAAATCTATGAAAATGGATCTTAAGCCATTGTTGTTAAGTATGTTAGACGAGTTGAATGCAGAATGAGCCTCCCCGATCGATGCAAGGAGCTCCCTGGCTGCAAGAAGAATATTCTGCTTATCCACGTAACCGGATCCAATAAGCTCTGCAATTTTATTAAGATAGCTTCCGGTCTGCTCTATCCTGTCCGAAATAAACCTGTTGGCCTCTTCCTGGTTTAAACCTATGGATTCGAGTTTCTTATTGATAGAGATAAGCTTCTGAAGTAACTGTTCAAGTTCAACTTCACATGTATTATTCTTAACGAATTTTGAATAGATACCGGGTTCCCCGGTTTTTTTATCTTCTAACAACCAATTTGTGACATTTGCATAAGCCGATACAACAAATATTCTATTGTAGTAGTCTTTTTCACGCTTCTTATTCAGGATTATATTTTCCAATACGGAATCGAAACGGGACATAGATGTTCCGCCGATCTTTTCTACTGTTAGCATTGTCATTCCTTTAGAAGCATCATACTTTCACTATCCAAGTTTAATTTCGCCAGTGTAGTGGAAATCAAAATAACATTATATATTCTTGAGTTTCACAAAAATATGTCCTGGTAAAACTATAATTCAAGCTACATTTTCTAATCCCTCATTAGTCTCTATCTTCTTCTGATCAAGATATCCAAATTCAGATTTTACTTTGCGGTGTCGGACAGCATCTGCCTTCAATTGTTTTATCCATCTATCTAAAAACTTTTCACCCTCCGGATTTTTGATCACGCCACCTTGTAAATCATAACTCTGTCGTGGCAATCATCATCAGATTATTAAGCTGCAAATCTGGGACCAATCCTATATTATCCGATTCCTTGATTTTTTTCTACAAATTAATCATTTTTGTGAACATCAAGTATATTTAATTCTTCAAGCTAATTTTCTATACTTATTCTCCAAATACGACTCCCTCCTCTCGGTTAACTAGGCTCTTTCAGTTGTAAACCACAGAAACATGAGATAGTGGGTTGATTAGATCGTTAAAAGATACAAAATTGCTATTATACAATATTGATCAATTGATTTTTTAATATCTGGGAAGGAAAAAACATGAAGATACAACAGATACGGAACGCGACATTACGGATAACTTACGCAGGGAAGCTCTTTATTACAGATCCCATGTTATCTCCTAAACATGCCATTGAATCGTTTGCCGATGTTTCTCGAAATCCAGTGGTGGATTTGCCCTTTACGCCGGAAAAGGTACTTGAAGGTATAGAAATGGTCATTGTCTCTCATGTTCATAAAGACCACTTCGATCAGGCAGCGGAGGATTTAATCCCTAAGGATATACTCATGTTTTGCCAGCCTTGCGACCAAGAAATACTCACGAAAAAAGGCTTTCAATCGGTTGAGGCCATTGATCGATCGGTCGTATGGCGCAAGGTAACGATAACCAGGACTTCCGGCAAGCATGGCATGGGTGCAATCTGTAAAGAAATGGGAGATGTTTCGGGCTTTATTTTCAAGGCAGATGATGAACCTACGGTATACTGGACCGGTGATACTATCTGGTGCGATGAAGTGCAAGAGACCATGGAAAATGTCAAACCGGATATTATTATAACCCATTCGGCCGGTGCAAAATTACCCGGCAGCGATGCAATCATAATGGATGCCGAACAAACTTTAGCCGTGTGCAGGGCAGCATCACCAGAGGCTATTGTTGTGGCGACTCACATGGAAGCCCTGGATCATGTGACGGTTTCTCGTGCAGGTCTCCGGGCAGTGGCAGAAAAGGAGAGGATACCCTCTTCCAGGCTTTTTATTCCTGCGGACGGTGAAATGCTCGATATTGATAAGAAATTCTAAATTCAAAAAGGGAAGGTTAGTGAATGGCATGTAGACAAAGTTACCCTCCCCATCAAAGGTGCGATTATTATGTTTCTCGGTACCGAAGCAAAGCGCCTTCTCTTTATTTGATCTGTTCGATAATCTTGCCGCTGTCCTTTTCTTTAAGAATCAGCTTGGTCCTTCCGTCAGGCATGACCTCTTCTTTAATCAGGTAGTGTTTGTCATCATAATAGGTAAAACCGGACAGCTTCTCGGCCCCTTCTTTTCCACGCCAGATTTCCAATTTTATCGGTTCCCACCGCTTGGACTCTATTGAACGATAACAAGCAGCCATTATCTCATTTACTACATATCCGTCATAAAAAGTTTCCGTGGGCTCGCTGCCGCTGTCCAGGGCATCCAGCATCTTGGTGAACATCGAAACGTAACCCAGTTCTGCCAGCTCATCCCCCACAGGGAAAAGCCATCCTTTATCGCCTTCCGCTTTTTCTGCTACGTATCCTCCCTGGCCCACATTGGTGAACAGCTCAAAGCCCGTGCGAAGCCAGTGGTTGATCCACACAGTACCCTCGGTTCCGGAAACCTCATCCCGCAGATCCATACCGCCCCGGAAACACCAACTCACTTCAAACTGGCCGATTGCTCCTGTCTGGTATTTGATCAGCCCGATAGCGTTGTCCTCCACTTCTATTGGATGAACATGGGTATCTGCCCAGCACATCACCTCTACAGGTTTGATATCCTTTCCTACTAAAACCCGGCTGAGCTCAATACAGTGGCAACCCATATCTACTATAGCACCGCCGCCGGATTGTTTTTTGTCCCAAAACCAGGCGCTGTGCGGACCCGGATGAGCCTCCCGAGAGCGTGTCCAGAGGACTTTACCGACCGCACCTTTACGTACTGCATCAACAGCTTTCAGCACCTTAGGTGCATAGACCAGGTCTTCCAGGTAGCCGTGGAACACACCTGCCATCTCCGCCGCCTCCAGCATCTCCCTGGCATCTACAGCGGAACAGGCCAATGGCTTGGTGCATAAAACCGCTTTCCCGGCCTCGATGGCCGTCAAAACTGCCTCTTTGTGCAGAAAATTCGGTAGACCCACAACAACCACATCAGTATCAGGATCATTGATCGCTTCAGCCATATCCGTGGTCCATTTTTCAACTCCCCAGGTTTCAGCCGACCCTCTGGCCCGCTTCTCTGAGCGGGAGTACAGAACGTGGACCTTGTCGCGGCTGCGCCCACCGTGTAGGGTGAGTGTATAGAACCTGCCGATCAATCCCGTACCCAACATAGTGATCTTATGCATATTACCCTCCCTTTTGTTTATCTGCTGCGCCTGTTGCTCACATATACTATCAGCAGAATAAACAGCACTATTCCGAATCCCGTCCATTTTCCCGCGTCGCCCCAGCCCAGCGCGACCAGCAGGTTGGTCAATGTTTGCAGGAATATGGCGCCTAAAATCACTCCTAAATAGTTTCCGTCGCCTCCGGTCAACGAAACTCCGCCGACCACCGCCGCAGCTATACTCGGCATGACGTAGTTCGAGCCCATGTCCTTGAAAGCGATACCCATATTGCCGATAAGCAATAATCCGATGAGGCTTGCCAATACCCCACTTACTACAAAGGCAGTACACCGTACCAGTTTTACATTGACACCGCTCAGGTGGGCGGCTGTTTCATTCGTACCGGACCCGAACAGCTTCAGGCCCCATTTTGTCCTGGATAGTATTATCATTACTATTGGCGTGACAATGAGTAATATAAAAAGTATGTTGGGAAATATACCGGTAGACTTGGCGGCTATAATTTTCAATACCGGCGAAGGCCTGCCCGTGATATTTCTGCCGGCTGTATACACGTTTATCACACCCTGCAAAATATTCGCCATAGCCAGGGTGACGACAAGAGGGGGCAGCTTGAAATAAGCGGTCAGCACGCCGTTTGCCAGGCCTACCGCAATTCCAAGACCCAGCGCGACAAGCACGGCCAGCCAGAGGTTTGCGTTCTGCCCATCCATAATGCTTGCCGTAAATACTGCTGTCATAGTGGCGGCATAGCCCACCGACAGGTCAAGGCCGCTGCCGCCGCCCGCTATCACGACCATCTGACACAGACCGAAAAGCGCGATAAACGAGGCCAGCTTTACAGTCAGCAATATCTGTCCGATACTCAAGAAATTGGATACCGTTATTTCTCCGAGTACAAATAGAAAGATAATAAGCAGGAAAGCAATAATCAGTTTCTTGTATCTATCAAAAATCTTGTTCGCAGCGCTGCCGCGTATGCTCATCACAATGCTCATGTGAGTTTGCTCTCCTCAACAGCCCTTCTACCGGACAGTGTATAGAGCTGTGAACCGGCTATGGCGACAATTACAATGACACCGCCAAAAAGGGTTTGATAAGCATTTGGAATATTAGCGAAAAATATGATCTTGCTTACAAAGCTGAGTATCAGTGCACCAACCAGGGCGAAATACACGCTGCCGCGTCCGCCGGTCAGGGCAATACCGCCGACAACCGCCGCCGCTATCGCTTTCAGAGTCAACGGGTCGCCCATTCTTGCATCGCCGGATCGGTTCTGACCCACAAAAAACAAAGCGGTCAGGAATATGAAAACCGAATTGATCATGCAGGCCTGCATCTGGACCCTCGCCGTATCAATACCGGTTTCGTAAGCACTATCATTGTTGCTGCCGACCGCATAGATGTATCTGCCGGTCCGTGTTTTGCTGATTATGTACCAGAGAACGCATCCTATGAGCACCAGTATCAGCGCCGGCGGAATAACCTCTCCGAAGGCTTTAAAAAACTGGGGTGCGCCCTCAACAGCTCTGATCTTGTAAAATGCCTGGAACCAGTCAACGGTTTCCCCGCCCGGTGTCGGCCTTAAGAACAGGGCGATACCCAGCCAGATGAACGATGTGGCAAAGGTGACGATAACCGGCGGGATCCTCAGATAGCCTATGCCTATGCCGTTTATTACGCCTATCATCATGGCTACGGCAAAGGTGACAACAAGCGCATACAGGCCGGTTACCGGACTACCCACTTTCATTACAGAGGTCAAAACACAGGTAAGCAGGGAAAGGGCCGGGCCTACGGAAAGGTCAAGCCCGCCGGATAGTATTACCACCGCCTGGCCCATGGTCAACAGGATCAAAGGAGTAAAGGAGTTGATATTTCTGACAATGGATTTGGTTGCAAAGAAGTTCCTCTGCAGCACCGCGGTTATCGCAAACATTACGATCAGTATGAACAGCCGCGAAAAATCCGGATTGAAAAGGAGATTTCTGAAAAATGAGTCTCTTGCTGTCTTGTTCGTTTTATTCACACGTTCCACTTTCTTCTGCCTATCTGACGCGCATGGAAGTTGCTGTTATGGCATCGTCGTTGATGTCCTCTCCCTCAAGGGTCGCAACAATCCGTCCTTCGTACATTATCATAAGTCTGTCGCAGTATTCTATCAGCTCCTCGTTATCGCTGGCATACAGTATGACACTCATATTTTTTTCTTTTACCTGATTTACAATATATTCGTATAAATCCCTCTTGGCCCCGACATCGACGCCCTTTGCCGGGTCTGCAAGCAACAGCACGTTGGTGTCGAATGACAACCATTTGCCCACAACCACCTTCTGCTGGTTGCCGCCCGACAGCGTGCTGACCGGCATGTCCAGGCTGTGGGTTATTATAGAAAGCGTATCGATTACCCGCTCACATTCTTTCCTGTATTTTTTACGGGTCGTGAACAACGGCTGGCGCTTGAGCCCCAGCTTGGGAAATATGATGTTGGTGAATACCGAGTGCTTGAGGAACAGACCTTCCATCTGTCTGTCGCCGGGAACAAGCAGCATGCTGTTCCTTATCGCGCTCGCCGGCCTGGTCAGTTTAATCTTTTTACCCTTGATCTCTGCCTCGCAACTTATTCCGGGGTAATTGCCCGCCAGGGCTAGCATAAACTCGTGCTGTCCCTGCCCGGCAAGCCCCCCTATTCCCAATATTTCGCCCTTCTTCAATTCGAAGGTCACATCCTTCAGGAATTCACCGTAATTAAGGTTTTTTATGTTCAACGCTGTTTCACCGGTTACTGCATTGCGGCGTTTTTCAACCTTTGCTTTTTGTGACTCTCCGGTAATGTAGCCGATGATCTTTTCCGGGTCTTTAACATCTTTTGCGAAATCGATACTCCCGACGTTCTCACCGTTCCTGAATATAACAATGTCGTCACATATTTCCATTACTTCCCACAGCCTGTGGGAGGTAAAAACTATGGCTACCTCTTTTTCCACAAGTATCCGCATGTAACTGAAGAGACTTTTCACCTGCGCCTGTTCCAGCGCAGCTGTCGGCTCATCCAGTATGAGCAATTTGGGTTCTGCCGATATTGCTTTTGCTATCTCAACAATCTGCATTTCCCCGGGGTTGAGCTCATAGACCTTCTTCCCGATATCCAAACCGGGGAGGAGCCGGTCTACAATCTCTTTGGAAATATCCATTGCGGCTCTGTTGTTTAAGAACACGCCTCTCTTCTCTTCCGCGCCCAATACAATATTCTGCCAGACGGTTAATTCGTAAACCAGGCTCAGGTTCTGAAACACCATGGCTATGCCGTCTTTCCTGGCTTCATTTGGATTCCTGTATCTAACAGGTTTGCCGTTGAGTATTATTTCTCCGGCATCGGCACTGTAAACACCGGCAATGATCTTGGACATGGTGCTTTTACCTGAACCGTTGGCCCCGAGTAGGCCGGTTATCCTTCCTCTTTGGCATACCAAATTCGTATTGGCAAGAGCGACCACGCCGCCAAAATGCTTTTTAATACCTGTTGCTTCCAGGACTATCACAGCATTCACCTGACCTTTTAAA
>Ga0114923_10001616_pt1 | contig 15543 bp, 26 predicted proteins | sample SumtaG_FD_89578 | JGI IMG/M metagenome (GOLD analysis project Ga0114923, IMG submission 89578) | Deep subsurface microbial communities from Indian Ocean to uncover new lineages of life (NeLLi) - Sumatra_00157 metaG | ecosystem: Environmental > Aquatic > Marine > Oceanic > Sediment | place: near...
ATTAAAGAGACGCCCCGCGACAACAGCAACTTCATAGTAGTCTCCGAACGTATCCGGAGTATAGTTTTCCCGGAGCCATCGCGTAACACGATCGTCCTCCCTGTGAACGTTGCAGAAATACGTTCGTTGGAATACCATATCGTCGCTCCACGGTCGTGGATCACCATGTTCCTTTTTAGCACGGATTCTCTCCCGTTCAGATATCCAATAGGCCAGCAGCTCCGGCCTTGTATAGTGCCTTCCATTGACCTCTAAAGTCAACTCGCTTACCTCCCAACCATCCATCTTTTGCCTCCTTCTCTACAGCTTTGATGTAAGGCCCGAAGCGCTCTTCTAACCAGTAGCAGGCTTCAGCTTGCATTTCGGGTGTTCGGTATAGGCTGCACCCTCCGGGCGCATTGCAACTCCCCCAATCCTGGAAGAAGGTAGTAATGATCTTATTGCCTTGACCTCTTGCTAGTAGGGTGGCATTGAGTACCACATCAGAAAGAATAGGGAACTTAGCAAGATCAGGGATATTACCAGCCATTCGCCTATTGATTCCTTGTACGCAGATAACTTTTCCATTTTCATTAAAAGGTGGTTTCTGAACATGGCCCATTTGTCGGGGGTGGACTCCCACAAGTGCTGTGTCTTCAAGTAATATCTCCATAAAACCAAAGAGGGTTAGCAGACGCTCACATTCACTCCCCTGTAAAGTCTTAAGCGTGAAGCCAGTCTTACTATTTTCTTTCATAACTTGGTGGCTGAATACTAGGTCATCATCTAATATGACGCAGCATTCTTCGCCATCTTCCATGCCATCCTGCAAGATCCATTGCATTTTCTGGCTGTAATTGGTGACAGTGAAAGGGACAGCAATGGTCGGAATCTTGCCGTGTAGTTCCTCTTCTTCCTGTGGCACTACAAGGAAGCAACGGTCCCGCCACGAAAAAGGTATGCTTTCATAGGTTCGCTGTGCGCCTATGCGCCCTCTTGTCATTATGTATAAGTTCATAGTCTTTCCCCACAAACAAAACGAGCTCCGATCACAAAGTAACCGGAGCTCTAGGGCTTACGCTTCAGCCGGGGGTGGCGTCAGTGTGCAAGCTTCAGCTTCAACAAAGAAGCGAAGCCAGCCACGAGGCTGCTCTTTTTCTTCGGCCTTTTCGGCAAGTTTGGCGAAGTGTTCGACAGTCTTGCCGTCGCTCTTGGTCAGATAGTCATACCAACGGGCACGAGCACCACGGAACTTTTGTTCCCCATCGGTTAGCCCGATGGTAGCTCCTTTGGCATACCCGTAATCTTTCCTGGGGGCGCGGGGCTTCTTATCACCGGAAGCTTCTTTTTTGTCGGCTTTGGCTCCGGTCGGCGGCGTAACATTTGACTTGCCCATTTCTTTCTCCTTCTTAGGGTTTTATGGGTGCATTGTGAATGTACCACAAAGAGCGTCTTCGTGCAACTATTTAGTGCTTAGACTCGCAAACAATTTTTTCTGGGTATGATCCTTTTGTGCTAGAGTATCCATTACTACATCATCCAACGTGTCAGTAGCCAGTATGTGATAGATGAATACAGGGAATTTCTGACCTTGTCTATTCACACGCGCATTAGCTTGGTCGTAGTATTCTAAATTCCACGTTATACCGAACCATATTATGTGATGGCAAGCTTCTTGCAAATTAAGTCCATGCGCCATGGAAGCCGGGTGGCAAATCATTAACGGTGTCTGTCCCGCATTGAAAGCCTGTATGTACTCGTTAGATCGTCCAGCCGACGTGCCTCCTCCAAGAACAGGGATTGAAGAACCAAAGCGTCCGAGTATTCGCTCTCTGTCGTGATTGAACTCATACATAATAAGTGCAGGAGCCCCTCCAAGTTGTTCGATAAGGTCAGCCAACGCTTCAAGCTTCGCCTCATGGACCTGGGACCAGTCGCGATCCTTTGAAGTATATATCGCTCCATTGCAGATTTGTCTGCACTTGCCTCCAGCGACAGCGGCATTTGCTGCGACGATGACGCCTTCGTTGATTTCGGTGATGAATTCGTTTTCGATGTCATTATATTTCTCCCGGGCATCTTGGGGCAAGTCTACGTAGATGCGTTCTTGTAACACAGCAGGCATCTCTAAATAATCATTTGCGGCCAGCCGAAGCACCAAAGGGTCTATCCTTCCCATTATAGCTTCCCATGAACCTACATTGGGGTAGAATTTATAAGGTTCCCAAGCATTACTATGAAAGAATTTATTTCGGTAATGGGTGACGTATCGGCCCAATGCGTTTCCTTCGTCCATTATGAATACTTGGCCGAATAAATCTTCTAGCCCGTTGGGGATCGGTGTCCCAGTCAGAATCCACCTGCGATCGAATCGGGGGAAGTGGGGCCTCATTAGTTTGAATCTTTTTGTTGTTGAGTTTTTGAACTTGGTGCTTTCGTCTACGCATACAACAGTCCATTCCTTACGGTGGGAAGCCTTGACGTTAAAGAGCCACGCCAGCCCCTCGGGGTTAATGATATGTATGTCTACGTCTAGCCGTAACATCGCAGCTTTATCTGCTCCATGAATAACTGCGTATGTGAGCTCATTAAATTCCAACCATTTTTCTATTTCGTCAGGCCAGACGTTATAGCAGGGACGCAGGGGAGCGATAACTAGCATTCCCTTGGGGACCAAACCCTTGCTCTTTAGGATTTTATATGCCGCGAGGCATACAGCAGTTTTTCCGAGTCCAGGGTCAAGGAAAAGCCCTCCGCTCCCCTGCGATAATAGAAGTTTCATAGCACGGAGCTGGTACTCATGTGGATGCCAAGGTTCAGCCATGTTCGTCCAGCCCCAAATTAACGTCTAATATTTTCATTGCTTTTTCTAAATCATTACTCCAATGTACATCAACTCCACGATCTTTTAACTGCTGTATCCTATATAGTTGGAGCTTCCGTGGTTTCTTGCCGGGGGCTTTCAACTCCAGGTATATATGGTGACCGTCAGGATCAATAAACACGCGGTCAGGCCAGCCCCTAGAAGAAACAGGAGACACTTTGAACGTAATATATCCGATACCTTCCCCATAGTCACTCAAATCCTTTTCTAGTTTACTCTCTAAAATTGGCAGGGACCTCCATTATCCTTACTAAACTGACACCACTTGCAGGTCCATTGAGGCTTAGGTATGAATTCCTCCAGTGGGGTATTTTCAATTGTTTCGATTTCAGTCATCAGCATGGGCTTGTACTCGCCCAGCATAGAAGCAGGGTAGTAGATCTTTTTGTTCTGCTTTTGATCCAGGTAGACTGCTGTAACATCTACCCCTTCTTGTTCTGGTAACTCTATAAGGGTCACTACACCGTAGATCCATTGTTGGTGAGTATGCTCAGGGTAGATTTTGCCTGTCTTATATTCAAACACTTGCGCTCGCTCATCTTTGGGCACGAAGCGTAGGTCCATGAAACCACGGAGTATAACATCGGGGTGGTCATACCCACAGGGGACTAAGTTCATATTTTGGTCTACAGCTATCCCCCACTTATACTCAGGTTGGCAATCGTAGGTTTCCCGAAGACTAAAGAAGAACTGCCCATAGTGTTCATGAATATCTGGGTGCAACATTTCGGTATGGCCATTGACAAAGGCTTCTAGCGAGTTATGGATTTCAGTACCTCGTTCCATAGCTGGGGACACGATAAAGGGTACGTCTACTTTATCTATGTAGTTGAATTTGAATTTGGCCGGGCATTTCTTAAATGTAGCCAGCCGCGAATATGAGTATGGCCCGTAGTTCATGTGCCGTTCCCTTTGGTTTGTTTGATATTGTTTACTTCTTCAAGAAGCTCTAAACGGTCCAGGATATTCTCACATAGGAAGAGAAGTAATAGGAACGGGCGGTCTAAGAGCTTACCATCCGACATATCTAGTCCTACTCTGTTCGCTACCCCCCCAGCCATAGCCCGTATCATTTGTGTCTCTTCTACTGCTCCAGCAGTAGGGTCATTAGCAGGTCCACCAATTTCACCGCTCGCCATAATCTTCCCCTTTTGTCATTTTTGTAAGTGAACCCCAATTAGGTCCGTGAAAGCCTTCGCTCCGCATAGGTACATCAAACAGGGGTGCATCCATAGCCTCTTGCAGATGTGCCATTTCCGCCCGCCATAACTCGGTAGGTACGGAAGCGTTAATCTCATCATGTATGGTGGCTAGGAACATGGTATCCAAGTTCTTCATATCATGCCAATCACATATAACCTCTTTAGTTTGGTCACCTGCGCTGCCTTGGATTAAATAGTTGAGTAACTTATATTCAAAGCTACGCATCTTACCTTTGATTAGCTTCGCTGGTTCCACCGGGTAATGCCGTCCGCCCCATGTGCGGATTGTACCCCCAGAGCGCCCTCGACTGCGCGTAGACGCAGCGAGGTTAGCTGCCGCTGGCATAGCCTTAAAGTATGCGTTCCGTAGCTCGAAGGCCACAGCAGGCGGTCGCTTTAGCTGTTGACTTAGGCCCGGCACACCACTACCGTAGATAATACTGAAGCCTGTGATTTTTACGTCAGGTCTGGCATACAAAGTTCCCGTAATTTGTTGAATGAGAGTTTGTGCCATCGTGTGCGGGTCAAGAAAGGGATCATCGCAATACGCCACCATGAGGGGGCCATCTTCAAAATGAGCCAGGATACGGATTTCTTGGGAACTAAAATCCCTTTTAATCCATATGTGGTGAGCTTCAGGTAGTAGGTACTCCCGCATATTTGGCAACGCTGGAAGACCCCTTGGTATGACCCAATCAAACGGATTAGGAGGGTTTTGGAAGTTGGGTCGTGCGCTAGACAATCTACCAGTTCTTGCTCCTGCTGTCCCTTTTTCATTGTTCTTTACCTGATTCCATTCTGTGTGAACGCGCCCATCTGCTTCTGCAAAGGCGAGCCATGGGTTCATAAAAGTGCCGATGCATGTACTCATAGTAGACCGATAGGCCAGCAGGTCTAACAGGTCTGTGTATGCTGGATCGATCCCCTGAATTAGGTTGTCTTTGGCGGTGCTTCGTCGTCCTGTTGGGGTGTATTTCCATTCTCGCATAACTCCGGCTGCGTCAAGTTTGTCTGCAAGAACAACTCCTGATCCGATGTTAAATTCGTCGCATCCAAGCCTTGTATAAATCCGTCGCTCTGCTTGTTGGAGCCCATCGGTGCAAACTTCAACATCAGCCGCGAGTCGTTCCATGTCAACAAGTATTCCATTTCGGCTACTTTCCGCCATAATGGGGGCGAGCCTACGCTCTCTATCATACGGTTCCTTAACATCTGGAGTATAGAGAAGATTGAATAGTCCGAGGGTACGCAAAACGTCACCTTTCGCGTATGGGGCGACAATAGTGCTAGGAGCAAGTGAGATATAAGCTCCCGCTGTCTTTGGTGTCGCCTCCGGGACGTTAGCGAGGATCCACTCAGTAAGTTTATCCTGTTCTTCCGGCGGCATATCCAAATACCTATCAGCAGCAGGCTTAAGAGCAAGAGTATTACTGTAAGGGTCGTCCAAGAACAATAAGAACATTGTGTCATGTACTCGCTCCCAATGTGGTCGCTTGGTTTTGAACCAATGTGTTCCTACAGCTATATCAAATTGGCCGTGGTGAAATATAAGGGGTCGCCCGGAAACTATGGCTCGTTGCCACATCGTTATCATATCATCCCAGCCCGTCGTGTAGACCGGGCTGGAATTATCTATGATGCCTATGGAAGCGAGACCACAGGGCATCGGGGGCTTGACTAACGGGTTACCGACTATGGCTTCGGTTTCGAAGTCAAGCGTTATAGGATCCAACAGCATCAGTATTTGCCGCTGTCTGCTGGAGCCTCCTCGCTTTTAGGGCTGAGGTCGTACGGGACCATCAGTGTGCTGCGGCATACCTCTTTACGGGCGTGAGTGGCAGCAATGTACTCGTCGGTCAGAGGGTCAACTGGCTCAAAATGTACCCGGAACTGCGACTTGGGGTCGGGCTTAACCAGAATTTTGGTGAGCATACCCCACGAAGGCCGTTGGAAGTTAGCCGATAGCCCATTGACATAGTTGGCCCAATTCTTAACCGACATAACCGGCAGGCTCAGTATGGCAATTTCAGCGTTAGCGTATTCCTCTACATTGTCAAGCCACGGCAGAATTGCCAGCTTGCGACGTTCCCCACAAGGTTTTCCTTTCCCGGGGGGTTTTCTCCATGCGTTCATAATACAGGTGGCACAGGTTCCCCACCCTTCCCAGTCACGCTCAGGTACAGCCTCATGTGCTGTAAGATCCTGCCCTACCTCACCATAGGCGAAGCAAGCGGGAGGGTTGACTACGCCCGGCTCGTAAGGCTGGTCGTAATATACCTGCTCGTGGACTACATCGGCCACAATGCACGTCAACTCATTATCAGGTACAGGGGTGTCATTAAACGTCATAACTCCCGACTGCAATGATATACGTGTGACGCTGGGCCGCTCGGTCTTGGCTACTTCCTTGGCTTCGTCCTTCATCATCTCTTCCCATGAGACAACCCCTGTTTCGCTACTTGCTTTCTTTTTGGTCATTTGAATATCACCTTTACTTTTTCATTTAATTTCCGCCCTATGCCGGGTATTTCAATATCATCATCCCAGCGTAGCTTGACTGCCGTGGCTGTAAGACGCTTATGTACGAGGTCCATAGCATCATTGGCGACTATATACTTATGGATAGCTGCCCAATCCTCTCCAACAGGTTCTTGGGTCGCAGTATATTCCACAAGTATGTCGCCCATGTCTACTCCAGCCCCACCATTTTCATTACAGTGTAGGACTAGGGCATAATAGAACCCATCTTCTAGAGTCTTGAGCTCCCTTGCTGCACGGTCGGCAGAAAGGCGTTCAGCCTTAGCACTTTCATACTTTCGGGCTGTGGCTTTGAGGTCTGCTAGGTCCATATTTCGTGCTCCTTATTCTATGGTGGCCTGCCATTACATAATACCACAGGTGGTTGTCAAGTGGTAGCTTCAGTAATCTACTTGAATGGTCATAGGGCATACACTTGTCACGGGGATTATATAGGTGTATGTCCGTTCATTATACTCATAAAAACAAGTCGTAGTTTCCGACCCCTGCACTTCGCCGCTAAGTACGGCCATGACTATCATGAGAGTATACATCATCCTTTCTCCTCCATTTCCTTTAGAATTGCCGCTCTGGTTTTTTCGTTATGGCTCTGGTCTAAACTGAAGCCATTGATTTCAAGATTCATCTCTGTATGCTTGTCTATATCAGCTAGAAGCTGTTCTTTGAACAAATCTAGCATAGTCCGCATGTTTTTGTTGACCGCACAGTCTTTATGATCTTTATGTTCCTGGGCTGTGAGCACCATGTAGATAGCAAAGGTAGAGACCATTATTTTCTGACCTTCCCTAATGATATCTAGAAGGCTATCTGGGTCGTCTGTTTCAGCAGCTACTTTGATTAGGAGGTTTAGTAACCTTTCAGAGTCTCTCATTCGCACACCGTTTCGTAAATGTCTACTTCTTGCATCTTAGTGCCTACTTTGACACGCTTGCAGAGTGTAGAAGAGAAGTTAAGCCAAACTCGCATTTCCTTATCTGGATGGTCAAAATATGTTTGATAAGTTGACATGGGTTTTGTATCTGGACGACTTCTAGGCACATACCCTAGAGGGCGTAAGGCACTGAATATAGATTTCAATACTGTTTGATCTCCTGATACAGAGATGTCGATGCTATCTGAATCAAAACTCACCCGCAGCAGCTCGATATCTTTTAGTGCGTTAGACAACTGCATTAGATCGCCCCGGTTATCCCTAAAGAAATACTTAACTTTCCTGTAAAAGTCTCTTTGTTCTTTTACAGCCCGTTCTGTTTCACCTAATAGACTGGACATTTGCGTACCTCCCATCTTGTGCTTCTTTTTCTTGTTTAATAAGGATTTCCAACTGCTCTAGCACATGAGTTCTATTGCCGGTCATCCCGTATGCGCGTTTGATTATCATGTATGCTGAAGGTGCGCGGCTTCGCTTCATGCCTAGTATCTCCAGCTTTAATGCTGACCTGCGGGTCAACATGGCGATTAATTTGAGTTTATCATCAATCATGCTTGTGTCAACTTTGTGATTTCCACCACTTGGTATATTGAATTATCTCTACTATGAAGTCGTCTGGCATGTTTGTCTGCGGCAGCTTCAACAAAGGGGAGGCCTCCATTCGTACCAATAACTTGAGGCTCTCCGGAAGCTGTAGTGCCAATGATTAAGAAGCGTTGCAGCCTCTGTTTCTTTTTGTCCTTGCTCATGGGTGATGCGTACCTTGGATTAGGTTATAGAGTTGGGTGTCTAGGTCAGTGCTACCTGCGAAATGATCCTGCCATTCGTGGTACATTGCAATGACCCGTAAGGTGAAGGGGTGGTCGGCGGGCATTAAAGTCTGGTGTACCCGGCAATGAAGCTGCATTTCCCCAGGTTCGGGGTTGCTGGGTTGATATTCTTCCAGAGTTACCTGAACCATGTAGCCGCCGATTTGGTCTTGTACGTTACCGATAAATACTAGATTTCCCATAATTGATTTCCTAAGTTAGCCTACATTTACATAATTACATAACTGGGGCCGAAGTGCAAGGTATCTTTATTCTTGTTTGATGAACATATAATTATATAAATCTGGGCCGCAATGCGGTATTATATAAAGGTGTAGTTAACTAGGAAATTCACTATCATGAAAATGTTTAAGCAAGAATTCGTAAAAGAAATCAAAGAATCAATGCCAGAATTTGTACGTTACTTTGAATACATGGCTAAAGTCGCTGGGGTTGAAGGGCTATTTGAAGCGGCGTATTGTTCCGAATGGGACAAAGCACCGGGGCAAATTCTTGATGAAAAAGGTTACTACCTCCTAACATCACAGAAGCTAGGTTCTTATGAATGGGTTAATCAGGGCGAAGAGATAATATGCTACTATGGTCGGGGCTGGTTCACTTTCAGCATCAGCTGCCCACTAGCCTCTGGTATTCAGGAAATGTGGGTTGACCAGCATATAATCAGCACACTCAAGGATTACGAATTGATATAATAGTTAGTCAAAAGGTTGCAATTGACGGCCCCATTTTATATAATTTATATGTAGGCTAACTAAAGGAATTCTAAAATGGACGTCACCAAAGCAGTTGAAATCGTAATAGCCGAGGTGCTTATGAATGCACCGGAGCACATTAAGTTCCCTGTTGAATTCAAACTACGGCTGTTCCACAACAGCCCGACAGCAGGTAGAGCTCGTGGCATAAGCGGGTTGGAAATAAATGCTGACCTAGCTGAACAGCACCCAGAACAGTTGCGTGATACAGTCATACACGAAATGGCCCATTGCCTTGTTCACCTTAACTATGACCGTCGGTGCAAGCCACATGGACCGGAATGGCAGCGTATGATGTATAAGCTCGGTGTGCCGCCTTCCCGCTGCCACCGCATGGAGCAACCAAACCTCAAACGTGTACGTCACAACAAGCATCACTATCGGTGTGCTTGTGGCGACCACAACCTGAAAACAGGGCGTCACAACAAGCACATCATTTATGGCGTCAAATTTACTTGTCGCAAATGCGGCACTGACTTGGAGTACCAAGGAAATGGGTAAACTTGAGTATCACAGTGTGCAAGGTCACAGCAGGCAGTACGAGTTATTGCTAGAATTGTGGAATGACGAGCAACAGCAGAAAACAATACGGCAGAATATCCTAACGGAATTGCACGAGCCAACCCCAGACTGTTGCTTGAAGGATGAACCATACTTCTACCACGATGGTTTGTGGGATATACTGCCCCCTGAGAGTCATTACATAAGCGAATACATTCCGGAAAATGGAAACGAAGATGACGAGTGTCAATTGCTCGTTGCCATTTGGTGTCTGGCTATGGCTGAAAGCGGCCACCCTGATGCTCTGGTACATATCGCCCACTTTATGAAAGTAAACATAGAAGGATACTAACATGGACGTATTAGAACTAAGAAACTTTATTATCGGCTGCATGGCCGCAGCTAATGGAATAGTCACAGAGTCTGGCTGCATGACTGATGGTAGCGAAGCAGACTTTAATGTGGTTACTGCTGAAGGTCAGAAATTTAAGGTAGTCATTACCCCGGTTACTGACTAATGCTTAAATTCAAACGAGTTAGAAAAATGCTGGTGCGGAAGGAAAAGAATCCGTACTACAATGGTTCCCCGCGTAACGAGCGTTATATCTATCGCATTGTCTTTGCACCAAAGAGGGTAGAGAGGTTCATAGTACGCAAGGGGGACAGCCGACATTGCAAGCTAGATCCTGGCGCCGAATACGTGCATAAGATAGAAATGTATGTCAACAGCCCGCTTTGGGATGTCATAATTTACAGCACCTTCCTAGAATAAAGAGTTTAGCTATTCGTGGGCCAGCCGCGTATTATGGTAAGTACAAAGACTAACTATAATCCTTCTAGGAGCACGACGTGGCGCAGACTCCCTTTTCCTTTACGGACTTCAATGAGCAACTAGAGTACTTAACGGAAAGGGGAATTGATGAAATAACTGTGAAGCGGCTGGGGCTTGAAGTTAAGACCTCCACATGGCTGCATGAGCAGGGGTTCCCAAAAGTGCCAGGACTAAGTCGTGGCATAGTGTGGAGGCTACGTGACCCCGAGGGAGTCGCCACGGGCAAGCTCGGGGCTCGCGTATTCTACCAGCAAGGCATCGTACCCAACACTGACAAGCCTAAGTTCCTACCCCCGAAGGGCCAAGTTCCTGGCCTGTATTTCAGCCCATTAAGTCCATGGGACAAGCTGGAGTATAATGACAAAGTGTATATCTGTGAGTCCTATTTGAAGGCAGATATCTGTGCCATGCTAGGGTTCCACGCTATTGGGGTGAGCGGATGCTGGGGCTGGTCATATACGAACAAACTAAACTGGGATTTCAAACTGTTGCCTTGGCATGACCTACGCCTTCAACCTATCGTGTGCATGGATTCAAATGTATGTGAAGCTAACCCTAAACTCTGGCTGGCAGCTCGTAAGCTATCTGCAAGCATGGAGGTTGAGTATCAGGTCCACGCCAGCATTCTAGTCCTTCCACCCCCGAAGGAGGGCCAGTGGGGACTAGATGATTACTATGCGAAAATGGGCAGGGACGCCACACAGGACTATCTCCATGGGGAGCCGGAACCCCTTCCAAGCGCGATGTCGGACCACCTAAAGATAATGGCACAGGAAGTATGTTGGTGTGACCAACTCGCCATGTGTATAAGGATATCCGATGGCCTGCTAATGTCACGCGGTAATTTTGAATCAGGACACTATGCTGACAGGCAGGTATGGAACGAGGACGGTAAGCCTGTTCCTGTTGCTAAGACATATATGAAATGGCCCGAGCGCACAGTGGTCAACGATTATGTATACCTTCCCGGCCAGCCCCGGTTGATAACCGAAGGGCGTGGGTCTTACAATGCGTGGGAAGGCATGGGCTGTGAACCACTGGCTGCTGATGTGAGTCTATTTACTGACTGGCTGGAGCTTGTATTTACAGAGCAAGAGCGGGAATATATCTTAGACTGGTGGGCATGGCAGCTCCAGAATCTGGGTGGTAAGCTCACTACAGGGCTGGTGATGGTAGGTCCACCGGGCATTGGGAAGGGCTGGGTGACTGCCATATTCACGCGCATATTTGGGAATAAGAACGTGGCCAGCGTCCCCCTTACGGTGCTTGAAAAGAACTTTAATGCTGAAGTCGCTACGCGCCAGTTATTCGTTGTGGAGGAGACTGATGAAGTCGGTGGCAACAACCAGCTCGTGTATAACAAGCTGAAGGATATGATAACGAACCCCATACTGCGGCTGGAAAAGAAAGGTGTGGACGCTATATTTATTGACAATAGGCTGAATGTATTTCTTACAGGGAACCAAGTGGGGATATTTAAGCTGGACGCCAATGACCGTAGGTTCTATGTGGCTGAATGTGTGGAACCAGATGGTATCATTGCGGTGGCCAATTCCCAGTCATTCTGGGAACACCGTTGGGAATGGATGGATGCAGGTGGCGCAGAAGCGATATATGGCTATCTACTAAGCAGAGACCTCGCGCACTTTAACCCGAAGGGCATGGCCCCAATGACCGGCGCTAAGAAGGATATGATAGAGCTGACACACACCACATTGGATCTCTGGGTGCAGCAACTCATTAGTGACCCCGAAGCTGTGCTGGTAGCAGGACATAGTGAAGTAGACGGATGCGTGGCCACCGCGAAAGAGCTCCTATGGCTGTATAAGGAAGGTCATGTGCGGCTGTGCGATTTAGACCGTGGCGAGGTTAACGGTATGAATAGAGCATTAAAGAATGCTCGCGTGGAACTGGCCAATGGTGGGAACAAGATTAAGGTGGCTGGCTACCCGGCTCGTTATTTCATTATCCGGCCCACCCCACCGAGTGTCTTGAGTTGGGCTGCTTTGGTGACAGATAGGGTGTTTTGGCAGAGGTTGGTAGCCAGCGAACAGGGAAATGGTAGCCAGACAGAGCCTACTGGCTACCCCGAATCAAGTAAGAAATACTAGCAAAAACAACGGGTCACAGTTGAGGGTAGCCAAGGTAGCCAGAGTAGCCAGTATATTCCCATTCCCATATGTGTACGCTAGACTCTTAATGTGATATATGCCCCCGTTATATCTGCTGGCTACTCTGGCTACCCGGCTACCTAGGTCATATTCTGGGCTGGGTGGGATCCTCCACCGACACACGAAGCTACGGGAAGCCCTCGCTTCCCATCAAATCTTACGAAGTCGGGTCATAATGAAGCGAAAATCTGGGATTTTCATGCTGAAGCGAAGCTCCTGGAAAGAATGTCGGCCGATCTCGCTCGATCTCTCCGTCATTTAACATAATAAAATCTATTGAACATCAATATTATGTAAAACCTCTATTTAACATAATAAAATCTATTGAACATCAATATTATGTTAAGTGGACAATATTTTCCCGTGGCAAAATCCGTGCCATTTAACATAATATCTAATTTGCGTATTATGTAAAGATAGCCCCATTTGGATATTTTCCCGTGTTACCATGAATTTACGGTGGCAGTTTGGCCATCGCAACTAGCTAAAGGAAAATCTTATGTCTACTAAAAATCCCGTAATTGCGGTCAACCCTAAGTTCAAGGGTGCGTACCGTGGCGACCGTGCCCTCTGGCACGGCGCAATGTCTGCCTTTATCGGGCAGCCGGTTTCCGCATTCGCCGCTCACGTGGCGTCTAAAGGCAACTGTCCTTCCATGCCCAAAACCGGCAAGCTCGCGGGCAAGCCGGAACCTGTGGCGGGCTGGGTCACCTTCCTAACGGTGGCCAGCAAGAAAAACAGCCAAACTCCGGCATTCGTTATTAAGTAAAATCGCCGGGCCGCCCCCAAATCGGGGGCGGTTTCTTTTTACATAATTTCGTGCATTATGTTAAATTAGAAATCCGTACATAATACGGATTTCTTTTTACATAATAATCTGGCACGATTATGTTAACTCCTGCATTATGTTAAGTCGCTCCGTTATGTTAAATGAGGAGTATTATGTTAAACGTCCTGTATTATGTTAAGTCCCCCCGATGATTTACCCCAACAATCACAATAACAATGACTCGACCCATAGGTACAAAATGAGGGTGTGAGCTCCTCACAGACAGCTTGCAATTCGGGGCATAGAGGGCGTATAATTCTGACCTATGAGTAAGGAGCAAACGGTTCAGCAGTTCATTCCTGCCGAGGACTACCAGGAGGTAGAGCAGGAGGCTACGGAGCGCGTCTACGAGGATCCTCAACCTTATAGCGATGTAGCCGAGGACTGCAAGGAGTTGACCAAGTTAGCGACCAGTGGTAATGGGGTCAGCAAAATCAGCGTACCGCGCGAGCTCCAACGAAAGAGAGTGGTCAACGCCTTCCAGGATGCATTTGAGCTTATAGGTGGTGTCCCCCGCCTCGCGCATTGGGCTGATCAGAGTCCGTCCGCATTCTACAAGCTCTATGCACGGTTACTCCCCACAACCGCTCAGCAGCAGCTTGAGCATAGTGGGGAGATAATCGTTAAGCACGTCTTACCGAGGGGTCCCCTCGATGAGCAAGAGTAATGCCAGCCAAGACTGAAAAGCAGAGGCGGGCGATGGCGGCGGCAGCTTCGGGAAATTCAACGCTGGGCATCCCAGCTAGTGTCGGGAGAGAGTTCATGGGATACGGAAACAAGCCAAAGAAATCAACGGGGGGAACGGTCAGCGGGGCTGTTGGAAATCCACATGGTGAGAGGATGGGGATGGGAGGCATGGTTGATCGTGAGGCCCACAACAGGAAAATGAAAAAGGGGTATTCGGGTAAGAACCCTGGATACAAGCAGCGAGCTCTGACAAAAGGGCTACGTCGCAACGGGGATATGAGGTACTGACATGGCTGACGAGGAAAAAGGCTGGTTTGCTGAGCTGTTCTTTTCGGATGCTGATGCAACGCCGAAAGAGCAAGAAATGGTGCGAGCACCAACTCCTGATCCTCCTACCTTTGTACGGAACGAGGGGGAGTCTGCCATGGATTTCGGGTTACGTAAGAAACGGGAAATCCGCGCTTACGATAAGCTCTTAAGAGATATGGAGGCTTCCCCGGAAAATTACATGGTTCCGGCGGCAGCGGCTGAGGCTGAGGCTACAGAGGAGATATCCCGCTACAATCGCAAACGGCAGTTGGATATGGCGGAGCGAGAACAAGGCTCACAGTAATGGTGGGGAATACCTTTAGCAAATCACTTCCAACGGATAATGTCTATGTAATAGAAACAGCGGACGATCTACCCCAAGACCTGAGCCAGTGGACGTTGTATAATCTCCAGTACGATCCTGGCGCCGGAATCGGTCTTTACTTTTCCCCTGATGGGATTAGTCTTGTTCGTTTAGCTGCTGGAGGAGGTGGCGGAGGGGTCACCTCCTTCAACACCAGGATAGGAATAGTTGCTCCAATCATTGCTGACTATGCAGGGTTCTACGTTGACTCTTTTAATACGCGCACGGGGGCAGTCGTTCCTCTTACTGGTGACTACGCAGGATTTTACGTTGATTCGTTTGAAGGTAGGACAGGAGCAGTCGTTGCAGTATCTGACGATTATGATCAATTCTATTTGGAAAAAGCTAATGTTCCTACACAGACTATTCTTGGAGATGTAGACTTTACCGGCAGTATTGATATTACTAATGTTGACGGTTTTAGGCTCGGGCCAAGCACTGAACTTGAACACCGGAACCCTGCTAATGATTCAACGTGGTTCCAACAGTATACGAGCTTTTTTGCCGAATGGGGGATAGCAGGACCTGACTTTCAGGATGTGTTCTTCATTTTTAGCAACAGCTTTACTCATTACAGGTTTGAATCTCCACTTTTTCTACGGGAACTAGCAGCATCGGAGAATAATCCCAGTACTCATGGGCAACTTTGGGTACGAGATGATAACCCTAACATTTTGATGTTTACTGACGGTGATGATACTGACTGGATTGTGGATCTCACAGCAGCATAGGAG
>Ga0114923_10001617_pt1 | contig 15539 bp, 15 predicted proteins | sample SumtaG_FD_89578 | JGI IMG/M metagenome (GOLD analysis project Ga0114923, IMG submission 89578) | Deep subsurface microbial communities from Indian Ocean to uncover new lineages of life (NeLLi) - Sumatra_00157 metaG | ecosystem: Environmental > Aquatic > Marine > Oceanic > Sediment | place: near...
GAACCCAACGCTATCAACACTCTCAACAATTTCCGCGGCGCGTCCCAGGCATATATAGACTCCTTCAAGAACGGACAGCTGCACTACAAGTTCATTAGCCCTGCCGCTGCTGGTTGGGCATCCATGATAAAGTCCGCCAAAATCATTTCCATAACCGACCTCGGTGCCCTTCAAAAAATGCCTGCGCCGGACAAGCGCGACTACATGCAGTTCGTAGAGATCCTCACACAATGCTCGGATTTTCAAGACGAACTGACAGGTAAGTCTTATGGACCCGTCGATAACTTCGACCCGCGAACACAGGTCTTGGTTATAGACAGTCTGTCGGGTTTGAACAAGATGTGCTTGTCCATGGTATGCGGATCAAAAGCAGTGCGTTCGCAACCAGAATGGGGCGTGGCAATCGACCATGAACTCGGCTTCTGCGACAACCTAACCTGTGGGATGTTATCCCATGTTATCATCATGGCCCATGTCATTCAAGAAACCGACTCTGTCATGGGCGGAATAAAAACAATGGTAAACGGCTTGGGTAAGAAAGCTCCTCAAGAGCTGCCCAAGAACTTTACCGACTGTATTTTTGCTAATGAAGAAGGTGGTGTCTTCTCGTGGACCACTATGGACCCACGGATACAAACAAAGTCTACCACTCTCGTTGCTGGCAAGAACCTCAAGCCAGACTTTGCTCCTCTCTTTGCTGAGTGGAACAAGCGTTTGGCACTCACTCAAACCGGAGTTACATCCAATGAATGAATCGTTATTTAACCCTGAAACCTTCCTCGAAGGAGCTGTGACCGGTGCCAACGATACCAAGTACCCGTTGATCCCGGCCGGAGAATTTCCAGCGATCTCCAAGTCGTTGGCTGCCCGTGAGATGCCTAACACGAAGAACCCTATCCAGGGACCGTATACTGTGTTGGACATCGTCTGGGGCATCGACGATGCGGAAGTCAAAGAAGCCACAGAGCTTGAAAGTCCGACGTGCAGGCAGAGTGTTTTCCTCGACCTGCATGAAGGAGTGCTGGACATGCGTGCTACCAAGAACGTCCAGCTGGGCCGCCTGCGGGAAGCCCTCGGCTTGAACGATCCAGAGAAGCCTTTCTCTTTCAAGGATCTGGTCGGTCAGCCAGCGCTTGTTCGCGTTGAGCATACTCCGAATGCGAAAGATCCGGAGAACCCGTATGCGAACGTAACGAAAGTTGCGGCGCTGTAAGAAGAAACTGTTTCATGGACGGCGGCTCCCTCGGTGGGCCTTTACACGGAAGAACAACCGTAACTCTCCGGCCGTTCATGAGACTCAAAGGAACAATTATGAATATAGATCATGTCAACGGAGACCTCGAAGGACTGTCCGACGAAGAACTCCTTAAATATGCACGCGAAGTTGTTGGCACAGATCCATTCCCAAAAGGTTCATCCATTCCATACGCGTTCCGTCGGCTCGCTGCAATGATAGACAAGTTAAGGAACCCAGATGAAACAAATCCATAAGGACGAAGTCATCGTCCCTGAAACCCGCCAGCGAAAGCAGTTCAAGGAGCCTGCTCTTATTGAACTTGCAGAGTCTTTACAAAAGCCTCATGGTCAGCTTAATCCAATAATCCTTCGCAACGACGAACGGACTCTTGTATGCGGCGAACGCCGTTTACGCGCCATGGCTTTTGTAACGAAGTCTTTTTCGCACGACGGCGAGCAGCTCTTAGATGAACATATAGCCTACACTACGCTTGGCGAACTATCAGAGGATCAACTCTATGAAGCGGAACTCGAAGAGAATGTTCAGCGCGAGGACCTCACCTGGCAGGAGCGTGTTAAGGCAATTGCTGAACTACATGCGTTTCGCGTTTCCAAAGACGATGCCCACACCGTCAAGGCAACTGCCGAAGAAATCTACGGAGAAGGCGTTTCTGGCAGAAAACAACAGGAGGTTCAGAAGGCTGTCGACCTGGCGGCCTACCTCAATAATCCACTTGTCTTGTACGCCCAAGACGAAAAGACCGCGCGCAAGGCAATCAAGAACGACCTCTTGAATCGAGAAAGGATCAAGAGAGTAGCAGCACTCCAAGACGAAGAAACTGTACATAAGCTCATGCTTGCAAGTTCCTTTGAGACGCAAGCATTCTTCGATAATATGTTTGATGTCATCCTAACCGACCCGCCTTACGGCATAGACATCCACAAAAAGGATACCTTCGATGCAGATACCCACGACTACGACGACAGCGACGAGGCCTTTCAAACCATACTTAAAGCTCTGCCCGCGCTCGCCAAACGAACAGCAAAGCCGAACGCACATCTGTACTGTTTTTGCGACATCAAGAGATTTACAGAACTTTTTGTCGTCTTTGAGCTTTGCGGCTGGCGAGTGTGGCCGCGTCCTCTCATTTGGGATAAGGGAAACACGGGTTCTTATGGGAACATTGAGTATGGTTTCCGTTCATGTTACGACGCGATACTCTTTGCACGCAAAGGAGACCGCAAGGTTAATGGAGGCTACCGCGATGTCATTAACATCACTCAGAAAACTAACCACGCACACCCAGCAGGCAAACCAGTCGAACTTTATACCGAACTTCTCAAGCGCTCTGTGCTCCCCGGAGATAGAGTCGCTGATTTCTTCTGTGGCAGCGGACCAATTTTCCAAGCCGCCACGAATACTCAATGTATCGCTTACGGATGGGAAATAAATGAGAAATATCACGCGATGGCTGCAGAATCGCTTCGGAAAGCAGAGGGAACTGACTAGATATAAGTTCCGAAAGAACTACGATTTCGCGCCTTGGCCGCTGCATATCTTTGCGCCGACCAAGGGAGATATAGAATATCTGAAGAAGAAGTTTGCAGACGGGGTCATAGGTAAGTCTGTTTCTCCAGGAGGCAGGCTGCGCGTGGTTATCCACTACGACTTCATCTGGTACTTCGACAGCGAACACTCGATTAGCTTTACGGATATAATCCTGCCTGACGGAACGGAATGGAGTCCCTTCGATGTTTAAGTGGCTCAAGCGAGAAAAGATTTCGACGATCTATGTCTGTGCTGGAGACAAAGTAGAACTCAGTCACGAGAAGGAAGGAAAAAAGACAAAGGTCCTCTCCGCTGACATCACCCGAAACATGAAGTTAGATGAAGCCGCAGTTTTCGAATTCAAAGACGAGTTCGATATGAAAGAGGGAGTGGGTGGTGTCTTCGGTAAATCTACCGATAGTTGAGTTCGACTACAAACCTCCTGTCGTCCCACGAGGGAACCCAGAAGCAAAGATTCTATGGGTTGGTGAAGCTCCAGGAAAGAACGAGATGGAAGCGGGAGTTCCTTTCGTCGGCGCTGCGGGACACGAGCTTGATAATATGGCAGCCGAGGCCGGTATTAGCATGGCGGCTTGCCGCCTAACAAATGTTATCGGCTATCGGCCAACTAACAACGCGATCTCAAACTTCTTTGCGACGTCTAAAAAGCAAGCAGCCGAGATGGGGACTGTCACGTATTGCGGCAAGTACGCGATGCCAGTTATCTATGCAGGTATCAAAGAACTCGAACAAGAAATCAAACGAGTGAAGCCGAACGTCGTCATAGCCTGTGGCAATGTAGCTCTCTGGGCCTGCACAGGTGAGTGGGGAATTCTAAAGTGGCGCGGCTCAGAAATGGAAGGACAAATCAATGACACCAAGTTCAAAGTTATCCCAATCATCCATCCAGCGGGTATCCTACGCAATTGGGCTTGGCGTTGGCATACTGTGGTTGATCTTCGTCGCGCGGCTCGTGAGTCAGCTGTACGTCACGTACGAGTGCCAAAATACAGATTCTGTGTTCGTCCTTCCTTTCATTCTGTGGTGGATATCTTATGCGGTCTATATATCGTCCTGGAACATCACCCAGTTAAACTTGCGGTGGACATTGAAACTCGGCTTCGTCACATTGCTTGTATCGGTCTGGCTTGGTCGGAGCTTGACGCATTATGCATTCCTTTGCTCTGCATAGAAGATGACCACGGGTATTGGTCCAAGAGCGAAGAAAAAACAATCTGGTGGTATCTTTACAAAGTCCTAACCCACCCAAACTGTGAGGTCGTAGGACAGAACTTCATGTACGATAATCAGTATTTCGCGCGTCGGGCAGGGTTCACCTGTAATCTCGTCGACGATACGATGATGAAGATGCATGTGGTCTTTCCTGGCGTATCAAAGGACTTAGCTTTCATCTCGTCGATCTTCTGCAAGTTCCATCGCTTCTGGAAAGAAGAAGGAAAAGAATGGGTTAAGACAATGGACGAGGACCAGCTCTGGGTCTATAACTGTAAAGACGCGGTAGCGACCTACGAAGCGGATCAAACATTAGATCAGCTTTTAACAGATTTCAACCTCCGTGCTCAATACAACGAACGTATGGAGGTAGCTGAGGAAGCTTTCAAGATGATGCTTCGCGGGGTTGAAGTATCCACACAGTTCAAGCGGCAGCTACAGAAAGATTGCCGCGCAGCTATCAAACAACGGAAAGACTTTCTACAAGAGATCCTTGGCTTTAACCTATTTGGTCCGCAAGGCGGCGTATCTCCTAAGAAAATGAAGATGCTCTGTTACGACCTCTTTGGTCTCCCACCTAAATATCGAATCGACCAGGCCACAAAACAGCGTCGACTCACATGCAACAAAGACGCCATCGACGACTGGCTTCAAACCTGTGATATATTCTATCGTCCTATACTAAAGATAATAAAAGATGTTCGGTCTTTAACTGTGTTCAAAAGTATGTTCGCGGACGCGAAGCTCGACTGGGACGAGCGTTTCAGATGTTCCTTTAAGGTCGCCGGTCCACATACATTCAGATGGGCTTCCGCCGAAGACGCCTTTGGGTTCGGTGGGAACTTACAGAACATTCCAAAAGGAGATGAGAGATGAAGAAGTTCTTATGTAGACTTTTTGGGCATAGGTGGCGTTGTCTCATGCGCCGTAATAACATGCATGAAGACGGCTGGCATGGCTCTGCTATGTCGGGCTGGTATTGTGATAGGTGTGAGCACATGGACTGGCAGCAATGGGACTTCTAACATGTCCACCACAACATCGTTAGCCCTCTGCGGGGGAAAATACTTTCCCTTAACAATCGATGCAACCTTCCGTAAAGGAACTGGAAAGCTCTTGGTTAAGGGTATTCTTGGAAAGGAGATTCGAAATGCCTTGCTTGCATCCATCAACGCAATCAACGAGATTGGAGCTTATGTCGAAGGATTTGACTCATCTATATTCGCTGAGCAAAATCTTTACATTACAATGGCAGTGGATGATCTGGAGACAATTCCCATTGCGGGAGAAAGCTACGGACTTGCACTATCAATGGCAATTTTGGCTGCCGCCATCCATAAGCCCACACCGCCAGACCTCATTTACACGGGATGCATCGGACCTGCTGGTGAAGTTCTACCAGTCGAAGGAATCAAAGAAAAGCGAAGGGCCGCCAAGTCTCTGGGTTTTATGAGACTTATGTTGCCAGGCTCTCAGCTGGACATGATGAGCGCAGAGATTATACAATGTCCTGTGCATTCAATTGCAGAGGCTTTCGCAGTAACATTCTATGAGGAGAAAAGATGAAGGGAGGCAATAATGCCTCAGATTGACAAGGAGTATGTAATGAAGTATTTAGTAACGCTAGTTGTATGTTTGATGTTATGGCTTGCAAGTCCAGCGCAGGCCGCAGTTCACGATCACGGTATGATTTCGTGTGGAACTCCAGATTGTCAAACACTTGAAGGAGGCGCCACAAGGGCTGCTGTATGGTTCATGAACTTCTATGCCTGCCCCGGCCCGCTGTGTTTTTTGATTATCGGAGACACGTACGTTTTGGACATTCTTGTGACCGACCGGGAAGTTTGCCAGACCTATCATTACGACATCCGCTTGAAGGTCGGGCCGCTCACGGATTTGAATGTAACCATTGACTGGGACGATGCAGGGTCAAACCAGCACTGTGCTGTGCAGATTCCAAGATGTAACGGCGGCAATAATTAGACTAGCCAAGGCCAGGAGATAGAAGTCCTCCTGGCCTTCTTATGAGGAGAAAAGAAGTGAGTGAATTTAGACAGTATCGACGCAAAGGATTTTCTGAGTTGCGTTATTATGTCCGCGGCGAAGATCTAACTAGCATTTCGGTTAACTCCGAAGACGACCCTGAATCTGACATGGGAATGGTCGCGCGAAATCCAGACAACCATGCAGATCAGTGGTATGTTGCGCGTGCATACTTCGAAAAGAATCTCGAATTGGCGCAATAAATATGTCGCAAGTCGACGAGTTCATCCCGCAGATAATCGGGATAGACAAATTCATCAAGCCCAATGTCCGAAAGATGTTCGTCCCGGACATGGGCCACACGATGTTCGACGTGGACCTAATGCAGTCAGACGCGCAGATCGTAGCATGGGAAGCAGACGATCCAATATTAAAAGAAGGGTTCCGCGCTCAACTAATAGATCCTTCTTCGTTCGATCTCCACACTCAAAACGCCAAAGACATTTACCAACTAATCCATCGTGGACCCACAAAGCACGAACGTCAGATGGCCAAGCACGGAGTTCACGCGACAGACTTTGGTGCACGTCCCGCAACAATGGCTAAGAAACTCGACATGACAATGCACCAAGCGACTAACTTTCAGAAGCGCTGGTTCCTTTTACATCCTGCTATTGCCAAGTGGCACCGCCGTGTCGAAGCAGACCTTATGCAGTCCCGTACCATTACAAATGCCTTCGGCTATCGGCGGATATTCTTCGATAGAATAGAATCTATTTTGCCAGAAGCCCTCGCATGGGTGCCGCAATCAACTACAGTAAATGTCATAGACAAAGGCATTTTGAACCTCAGAAAGCTTGTTCTTATCCTAATGCTTCAAATCCAAGTCCACGATTCTGCAGTCGGACAATTCAAAAACAAATACTATCATTCAATCCGCGAACAGATCCGGCAAGCAATGTTAATACCCATTCCGTATGACGACCCACTAACAATAAACGTAGAAATTGCTTGTTCACGAAAGTCTTGGGGAGATTGCACAAAAGTTCCCTTCCAAGACGATCATGTTATTTGTCCGTATTAGGAGATAGAAATGAAACATGAAATATCAATGGCGTTTGTCACAAAACGCAGTGCCACTCCGGAAAGCGCGCTCACACTTGCAGAAGCGCTCGTCCGCGAAGCAAGATTCGTGTGCGAACGAGAAGGCGGCCAGCTAATAAGTATAAACGTCTCGAAGTGCTGGGATCAACCAAGTGCTCCTGTAGGCACTGCGACGCTTGAGGCAGCCGAGGGAACCCCCGATGCCGCTGAGGACGAGATTCCCTTCTAGTGGCCCGCAACGTATCCAATTGGCTCCAAGGATACATCGAGTACACAAAGCATCTAGAAGCTCCGGATATCTTCCATCTATGGGCTGCCGTCGGAACCGTCGCAGGCGCGCTGCAAGGCAAAGTCTGGATAGACCAAGGGTATTTCAAATGGAAGCCGAACTTCTTTATCATCTTCGTAGCCCCACCGGGGATCGTAAGTAAATCTACGACCCTCGGTGTGGGTATGGAGATGCTTCGTCAAGTAGAAGGTATCCATTTTGGTCCTGAATCCGCTTCATGGCAAGCGGTTACGGATGCCTTTGGCGAAGCTACAGTGACAGTTGAAGGTATTGGAGAAAACTCCTCACTCACAATAGAAGCGTCAGAACTCGGAACGTTTCTAGATCCTCGCAACCGCGAGATGATCGATGTCTTGTGCCGTCTCTGGGACGGCCGAGACACACCATGGCATAGGGGAATTAGAAGTGAAGGTTCAACTGAAATCGCGAACCCATGGATTAACTTCCTCGGATGTACAACTCCGGGTTGGATTGAAGAAAACTTCCCCGAGTACGCGATTAAAGGTGGCTTTACAAGTCGTACGGTTTTTGTCTACGCGGAAAGGAAACGCCAGTTTGTTGCTTATCCGAAGCTCCGCATGGATACAGCAGGCAACGAATTTAAGAGTTTGCGAATACATCTCATTAACGACCTCAGATCTATTGCCAAGATTCAGGGGGAGTATATTCTCACAACTGGAGCTACCACTTGGGGAACCGCATGGTACGAGCGTCATTGGACAGAAGACAACAAGCATCTAGACATGGAAGTCCATGGCGGCTATATCGCCAGAAAACAAACACATATCCACAAGACGGCTATGATCTTAGCTGCCGCGTGCCACTCAGACCTTTGCATTACAGAAGAAAACCTCCAACAAGCTGAACAGCTCGTCACCTCCTTAGAGGTTTCCCTTCCAAATGTATTCAATCAGATAGTAGACAACCGGGATGCCCAAAACACAGCTTTAATCATCCGTATTATCCAATCAAACCCTGGCGGCGTAAAGCGTCGCGCGCTCTGGCGCAAGGTTATTATGCGAATGTCTCAGGATGAGTTTCGCAACGCGGTCATGGGTGCGATCAACGCCGACTTTATAAAGGAACACACAATAGGCGACGAGCCTACGTACTACCCTCTGGAGCTCCCTCAGGAAAAAGCTCCTGCTGCTTCAGATAAAGCCCTCTAAACGCTTTCTCATTCGGCAGTCCGACTTCGCGCAGATGACCTCTCCTGAACCTTTCGAACACGCTTTCACGCAGTTTCTTTGCATTGATTCTCAACCCAGGTGCTGGTGCTTGTTTGTTGAACAGGTTCAATCTCTTTGTTGCTATCGCGATAGCTTCATTGTCCTCTTGCAAGATAGCCCAAGCAAAGTTCTCCAATACCTTGGATCGTCTGATGACCCAGTATTGCTTCAATCCTTCTTGTGAGGCTCTCAGCTCGAATCTCTGATTCACACGGGTAGTCGCGAAGCTAAACCCTTGCGCAACTGCTTCCAAGAATTGTTCCGTATCCTGAGGATCAAACGTCGCAACAGCTCCACCGCCACGAAACGTTTCTTCCCCACGGACCGATCTTCGCACCGCCTTGCTTGCTCCTTGGATTGCCGCCGGAAGTGCGCGCTCCCAGACCTTCCATCTGTCGGGATCATCCGACTCCATGATCTTCCAGAAGTTATATCCAATCCCTGCCACCGGTCCCATAGCCTCAACGATCGTCCGGCCAAACTTAGCTGACGGATCATCCGAAGGACCCAGCAACTGCTCCGTTCCTGGAATCACCTTGCCGGCGCTCAAGGAACCCGATATATCTGTCGACGGCACGGGCACACCGATAGCACTCAAGAGATGCATGGGACCCAGTCCATAGTACCTGGACATTCCATGCATGATGAGGTCGGGTTTATCTGTGAGTTGGCTTGCCAGTTCTCTTAGATCTTCACGCAGTGTAACCCTTGGGTCTTTCATCTTCAAGGCTTTTTTAGCCTGTGTCCCGCCGAAGTCCAAAAGGTCAATAATGTTCTCTGCGAACGGAAGTCCTTGTAGCCCGGCTGCGAACATGAGCATAGCCCATACTCTCAAAGCTGGACCCTTTCCCTCACCGCCGTAGGCAATAAAGCTCAGATGCTGCATGTACTGCCAGAACAGGAAGAATACTGATTTCTTTCCGCGCATGAACGCAGCCCGGTTCCATTTCTTGTACTCGAACATTGTCGCTTGGACCGCGCGGCGTCCAGCTATGAATGCACCTTCTTGATCACCTGGATTCTTTTTAAGGGCGAGTTCTCGCGTAGCGATAAAGACGATCTCTCGATTGATCTTTTCCGCGTGGCGAAACAGAAAGCTTCCATAGTACGAAACTTTATTCAAGAGCCGAATGTTTGCGTTCTCCGGCATGATTCGCTGAAGAACTTCGCCTTCACCGATTGCCGCGATCTCCGTCACAAGGGACTCATCCAGGAAGCCTGCTTCTATACCTCTGGTCACAGCAGCGTCGGTATCCTGGTCATACACGGCTATGCCAGTGAGTCGTTTTGCAACCGATCCATACGCGCGCGCGAGTGCAGCAGTTGCAGCTCCATCACCATAATGGTGCGCTAAGAATGGATAAGCTACCATCGGCACCTGTGTTAGGTTGACCGCAGCACTCTTAACATTAAATCCAAGATAAAACAGAAAGCCGACAGCTCTTAAAGTCGCCAGATCATTCTCTGGATTCATGATATACTTGAAGTGCTTAGCGAAATACTCAACCAAGATACCCGTTCGTGTAGTTTGCCGTGCTTCACGCGTGGCGTTCTGCATGATCTTTTGCTGGATCTGCATGTCTTCGGAGAATTCCACCCGCGCGATATGACTTGCTGCGTTCATCATATAGTTCGCATACACACGCACGGCGTCTACGTTATAGCCTTCGACTCCCTTTCTTTGTGTTAGATGTCGCAAGAAAGCTTTGCCAGGACTGTATCTGAAATACAGCTCTTTCAAAATTTCTGTCTGTTGTGGGCTTAAGTCCAGGTTACTCTTCAGCGCCTCGAATAATGCGGGCGGCATTCCAAGGAAACTGAACTCCTCATCGGCAACATAACCTTCGTTGATCTGGAACTTTGTTTGGTCTTTGAACTGCTTCTCCAAACTCGGTCGCCGCTGCTTCCGGCCTTCTGGGTCCTCAAAGGTCTCGTAGTTAACGACTTCACCGAGCTTGTCACTTCTTGGTCCTTTGAACTTTCTACCATTAAGGACAAGATCCTGCTGTGCTCTTACGATGATTGCATACTGCCCAAACCTCATCCGTGGGAAATAGTTTGAATTCCTCAAGACGCTCAGTTCACTCGCGATATTGATGAGCTTAGCCGTTAAGTTAAAATACTTTAATGACTCATCCGACGCTACGCGATCGATAAAAGCTTTGTTCCCCTTGACTGTGCGATCCTGCTTCCACAAATCATGCAGCTTTTGTGCAGAATCCTTTGGATTTGTCATGTCCTTGACAGCTTCGCGGATAGCTGCTAGCTCCAAGCGGTCCTGTAAAAGATCCAGAACCGAGTCGAAAGATTCTCGAACTTCCCTGTACATGTCAAAGACAGCTTTTGATGCACCAGCCTTGCGCATGATTATCGCAACTTCTTCAGGCGTCAACGCACGACCAGCAAGCTCGCTTGCTTCCATGGTTTCGAAAAGCACCTGAGATAAAATCTGACCTTCTTTCTTCGGCAAGGCCAGCCACCGCACAGCGATGTCATCCGGAATCTTTATCAGTCCGTTCTTCCGCGCAGCCCATTCTTGAACAAGCTCAATATACTCCTGAACACCAGCTATCGGATTGCGTTCTGCAATCTGTAGCGGCGTCAAGAACCAAGTCTGGAACTTAGCACCCCAAACATCGCGCCAACCAGACATCTCTGGCAACGCACTCTCAACATTCGTCCTTCCGGCTGCACGCAAGAATGCGTCTGAAGCCATCCCGGCCTCTGCTCCGCCCGGATTCCGCGACGGAATCTGCCCGCTTAAAAACCGGCCGATGTCGCGGATCATAAACTGGATATCGTTGTCCGTGAATTTTGTATTCGGGAAGATCTTTCTGAAAGCCCTTCTGAAGAACGCAATAACACGGTTCAGAAAGCTCTGGTCAAGCCCGCTTTCTGAGAGTTCCGCTATGAACTCCTCAGCGAACTTTAATGCTTCTGTTTGAGAAGTCGGAACCCCGAAGCGCTCTTGTATTTCGTTTCCACGCGACTTGTATATGGACTCAAGAATACCATTCATTTCCTCTTGCGTGAAAAAGGCTCTGAATCCAAAATGCGTTACGATCTCATGCAAGAAAGTTTGTGCTAGATCGAGTTCGTTGTTTATATGGTTTGCGAAGATGTAAACACGATTAGGCTCATCCGTAAAAAATGCACCTTTCGCACGGCCAGCTAGCTCGCGCTTTCTTGTTGATCCTTTAAACAAGTTTGGATCTCTTGTATCTGCAATTACAATCTCAGGACCATTAACGAGCTTTGCAGCAGCCTTCGTGATGAAAGCCCGTACAGCTGAAATGGACATTCCTTGACCTTGGCCACGACGGAACCGCGCTTTCGAAGAATCGCTTCCGAGCACTGTCTGGCGACGAACCAACTGAGCAGCTTTTTCAGTCTGTGCTACAAGCTGCGCACGTAAACCAAATGCTTCTGTTTGGGCTTCGCGGAACTGTTTCAGCAAACGTTTCGGCGTAGCTGCAGCGGCTGTCCTTCTAAAAGGAAAAGATGAAACAGCAGTGATAAACTGCGTTCCAGCCTGTGACGGTGATATACGAATCTCTGCATTTCTATCTATGACGTTACGGAACAAAAGTTCACGGAAGAAGGTTTCGACTTCTTGATTGTCAGCAATGTTCACTCCATCATTGATCATGCGATCTTCTAAATTATTAACTTGTTCGATACGTCTCTCAAGCTCAAGCCTGTCGGTCTCAGCTTGAACAGCTTCCGTCTGAACTTGTAAGAGCAATTGTTGCTGAAGCTCATCCTCCCGCAAAAACACCTGCGAACTCTCATCGTCGCCAATCTCAGCACCTTCTTGCCTTAACTGCTTCACTTCTTCAGCAGACAATTTCTTCTTCGACAGTTCCTCCTCGCCTGCGCGCTTAGCGATTAGTCCTTCTCGGATAGTTTCTTCTTCAATTGACAGTCCTCGCTCAACATCTCTTTCTTCGAGCTTTGCAAGGAGTGCAGATTCCGCAGGCGTAAGTCGCGAATCCGGTCGATTGGCAAGCCTGGCTTCCTCCTCCGCGTTAAACGTAGATAGCTCATCAGCGTCTGTTATCTCCTGAAGTCCAAAAGCCTCCAATGGATTTGGTAACCCCAAGCGCTTTGTGATCGCAGCAATTCTTTTATCTAGCTGCGCTACGCGTTTCTTTCCTTCCTTCGTCAGCACGCCATCCGCACTTCTGCGGAACCTCTCATTCAGAAAGACGTCATCCCTGGCCTGCAACAAAGTTTGTACTACTACCGGATATTGTTGTTGCTTCTCATCCGATAGCGGAATCAAATTGTTTGTGTCAACGACTGTTGCGGCTCTCGCGTCGTCGACCGTAATAATGCTTTGCTCGAACGGTGTCCTTGCTCCCTCTGGAAGCTCACGCAACGAATCAGCCGCAACAGTATGAGGATCTTGAATCTGAGGAAAGACGATACCGTCTTCCGTGACACTAAAAACTGTTGGCTGTACAGGAACATTGTCCGTCTGCAGCGCCCGCGCAACTCCCTCGGCAACAGTCGTGCCTGTCTTTGGAGTATCCACGGCGGGATCGTAATCGATAGGCTTTGTACCAGGCAGGATAGCTTCGCCAGCAGGAGTTACCCTTATCGCTGGTGCCGGCAACAATCCTGCTATATCAGGAGGCGGAAGAGCTGGGAGATCCGGGGGTGGTCCAGGCGCGTTATCTGCCGCAAACAGATCAGCATCCGTGGCAGGACGAGGATCTCCTGCACGGGGACGGATCACCGCGGCCGGAACTCCCAGCAAGCCAAAGGCTGCGGCACCGCCTGCCGCGTTCAATAACTGACTCTTTTCCTCAGCGGTCAGCTGGCCTTCAAACTGTGAGATACTTCTATCGAGCGCAATATTGATTATTTCTTGAGAAACCTCAGTTGGAATCTCGAATGCCATCAGCGTCGCAGCATTACCCAGCGCTCTCCGAATAAAGCCACGTTCAACGATTTCCTTGGTTATATTCGTTTCCAAGACCTTCCCAAAAGGAAGTCCTTTAGACAGTCCGAGCTTCCTCGCTAGGGCCAAGATCGGAACAAAGTCCAGCGCACCCTTACCTAAACCAGAGCCAACCATACGGATATCCAACGGATCAGCGCCGCCCTCGCGTGCGATACCTACACTCTCACCAGTTTGCAAACCGACATCAGATAAAAACGCAGCAAAAGTACCAGATTGCTTCTGGAGTTTGCTCAAATCAGCAGCAGCCTGCAAGGCTGTTTTCGCGCCTTTTTTAACTGCCGCCTGTGCTGCTCCACGCCCTGCCACTCCTGCGACTTTTGCTACTGTCAGTCCTGGAATAGCCAAGCTTGCCAGCAGCGGAGCATTTTCAACCAAAGTCTCTAGGGCAAAAATACCTACATCTGCAAGACTTTTGATATCCTCGACTCGCCCTACCCTCCTATTAATAGATGAGGCATCATCAGAAAGCTCTTTCGCTCGGTTGTAAAATCCTTGTGCAGCTTCGTCATAGCCGAAAAGCTGAGCAGCAAGCCCAGTTGTCGCGGCAAAGTCCGAGCGAACTGTAAGCGCACCACGCTGTGCAGCGGCACTTATAAGCCCCGGCTCTTCCTCTCGCGGAGCTAACGATACATTCCGTGAAAGAGGAACCAGCCCTCCGCGCTTACGCGTGAATTCATCCAGAGGAACTAAAGGCATTAGTTACTCCCTAAGCCAAATCTGCCGCCTTGTGGCAGCTTCCTACGTAACAATGTCCGCAGAAGTCTCAGGTCTTTTTGCGGCAAGCCAGAACGAAACCTATCCAAGGTCGACTGGATTTCTGCTGCTGAAGCCGTATCGAAATCTCCCGCACGAATCTGTTTAACGACCGCAGCAAGTTCTTGTGTAGCAACCTCAAGCGGTAACGCGCCGAACTCAGAGCTACCTTGTCGCAAAAGATTAGCAAGACTTTTTCCTCCACTAAGAGATCCTCTGCCAAAGTCCAAAGGCTTCGAGACTTCTTGCAGAATACTCTCTGGCGTTGCAGGAGTAATCACTGGTGGCTTGTCGACTGCATCAGGTGTGCCTTCAGGAATAAACTGCTTGAAATCATTCAAGCGATCAGCTGGAATCCGGTCTGTATCAACAACCACGATTCCATTCTCGTCAACTACCAAAGCACCGAAGCCAGCTAGTTCTATCTTTTGAAGCTGTTCAAGAGTGTCTCTGGTGATAGCATTCTCGTCGAGAGTTTCATTCGGCAGAAGGTTTGTCAAAGCAAGTTCTTTGTTCTGCGCAAACAAACCTGCAAAATCAGTTGGTGTTGCGTTCTTGTCAGGAGGTGTACGACCTAATGCTGCTGCCTGTGCCTCGTTCAAGGCAATCTCGCTTGCCGGAAGTGGGCGTGGAGTTGTCAATTGTTCCCGTGAGATTTTGTTTCTCGTTTCAGCTGCGCCAACCTGTCTACCACCAAGCGCAAGCTCTCCTGCCTGCTTCGCAGCTGCTTGCGTGTCCTGCTCAACCTGCCGCCGTTGCTTCGTGACACCTTGCTCGATCCCGCCCCGAAACCCAAGCGCTCCAACGCCGCTTTCAAGAGCTTTATTAAGACCACTTTGCCCTTGACGCTTCTCTCCTGTCAAGCTCGCCGCCAACACAAGCGCTGTGGCTAAGTTCTCGGGCCTCGACAGAAACTCTTTGAATTGACTAACTCGCGACTCCATCGGATCGCCAGCAATCTCTTGACCAATTTCATGCGCCATTATAAGAACCTCGGAATCGACTGTAACAGTTGTCCAATTTGATCAGACTGTGGCAGCTGCAAGCCAGGAATTACAGCGCCTTGAGTTCCTCCTGGAATCGGTGCTGCACGAACTGTGTCTGCTTGTCGAGGACCAATTCCCAATAAGCTTGCAACTTGTAAAAGTGCTTCTGGAGATGACAATAGCACCTCTCCGATACTTTTACTTCCCC
>Ga0114923_10001618_pt1 | contig 15531 bp, 13 predicted proteins | sample SumtaG_FD_89578 | JGI IMG/M metagenome (GOLD analysis project Ga0114923, IMG submission 89578) | Deep subsurface microbial communities from Indian Ocean to uncover new lineages of life (NeLLi) - Sumatra_00157 metaG | ecosystem: Environmental > Aquatic > Marine > Oceanic > Sediment | place: near...
AGGACAGGCAGGACGCAGAACACAGGAGGAAATCTTTGACTAGGCGACTGAACGAAAGGGCAAGATCTAAAACCGGAATTCAGGACTTTTTTGGACAGGATTTACAGGATTAACAGGATAGAAAATGCAGAGGCTAGTGGTTAGTTTCTTGTGACTAGTAAGATAGCTGTTTGACCTGCCCAACCACTAGCCACTTGCTTCCCACGCCATAGCTGGAACCGACGGCGGGTCACAACCATTTGCTTTTTATCCTGTAGGTCCTGATCTTCCTTCTGCGTTCTGTGTTTCCTGCCCTGAGCTAAGTCGAAGGGTGCGTTCTGTATTCCAGGTTCTTTCCAGACCCTAGACCCCAGATCCTAGACCCTGAAGCCTAAAGACCTGCATAAAAAAGGGGCGCTGCTTTTGCAGCGCCCCTTTTGACCATAATGAGAAGGTCTTTAGGCTTCTTCAGCATCCCATTTGGCATGATGTTTCTCCGCCCACGCCTTGGTAACCGTACCTCTGGACATGGCGCGCCAGGTACCGGGCACACCTACTGTTCCGAGGTAGGCATGGATCATGATGAAACCCATGAACATGATGAAACCGAGGTTGTGGAGAAAATACATCCACTGCTGGAGACCCTGGCTGAGTTGGAAGGGAAACCACATGGCAAGGCCGGTGCCTGCCATGAAGAGCCCCAGGATCAGGGCTACCCAACCTGCTACTTTCTGCCCCGCGTTGAACTTCCCTGACGGCGGCGCCTTGAAACTCGGGTCAAGATAACCTTTGAGAACCGAGCCGACGGTGTCGTCTCCAGGTGCAGTGATATCCTTGATCCACTGAATGAAAATGACCATGGTCGTGCCAATGAACAGGACCCCGGCCCAGTGGTGGATCACCGTGGATATATCGATACCACCGAACAGCCCGGTCAGGCCGAAGAAAGACTTGGCGTACAACCCGAGTCCGGTCAGTGTCAGGAAGATGAAAGTGAACATGTTAACCCAGTGAAAGAGCCGCTCACCAGGTGTGAATCTTTTCAAGAGATGATGTGACATCAGTACTCACCTCCTTCTCCGGGTGAGGATGACGGGGGAATCGCTGTGCCCTCATCATCGGACTCCTTGGGACCTACTATGACGTAATGGGCTAGAAGGCCCACGGCTCCAGCTAGAAATGCGATGACACCCACCGGCTTCATGACAGTGCGCCACAGGAAAGTGGGTGTCGGGATGGAGGGTTTGGCAGGAAGGCCATACTGGCCGGCCTTGTCCTCAAGCAGAAACACAACGTTTGTACTCAGGGACCCGCCGTCATAGACCATGAGACCCCGCTCCTTGGCAGAAGCCCTGATACCGTCCAGCTTGCTCTTACCGGTAAAATAGAGAGCATCAGTGGGGCAGGTCTTGGTACAAGCAGGCTCCATGCCCATATCCTGGCGATCGAAGCACAGGGTGCACTTGAACGCCTTGTCCTCTCCGAATCCTTCTGCGTTTGACCGATCATAGCGCGGTACGTCGAAGGGACAGCCGAACACGCAGTACTTGCATCCGGTGCACAGATCCTGGTTGATCACCACGGCGCCCTTGGCGTCACGGATGATGGCCCCTGGAACCGGGCAGGCCTTCATGCAGCCGGCGTCCGTACAGTGAAGGCACCGGTGCTGGCCGAAGAACCAACTGATCTCTCCACCGTTTTCCACCTCGTTGAACAGGACCCTGGTGTAGGTGTTGTATGAGAGATCCGGGGGGTTCTCGTAGCTGCCCCTGCACTCGGTCCGAACCGCCGACAGGCTATTCCACTGTTTGCAGGCCGTCTGGCATGAGCGGCAGGCAGTGCATTTGGAAGTATCGATAACGATCATTTTTTCAGCCACTTAGGATCACCCCCTTTCCTATTTCTTCTCGACGTTGACCATAAAGGCCTTCGTCTCCGGAATCATTGTGTTGGCATCCCCGATATTGGGCGTCAAAAGGTTGCTCGAATCCCCATAGGTCGGGTTGGAGTAGGCCTTCCCGTTAGCCATGACATCGTACTCCTTGGTTGTCGCCCAACCGAAACACCATGGGAGTCCCACCTGGTGGACAGTTACGCCGGCGATCTGGAACGGTTTGAAGCGTTTGGTCACAATGGCGATGGCATCGACCTTGCCGCGGACCGAGGATACAACAAGCTCATCCCCGTTCCTGATGCCTCTCTCCTCAGCGAGATCGACACTCATTTCCACGAAGTTGGCTGGCATCATTTCAGTCTGCCATGGCAGCCATCTTGAGAGAACACCTGTCTGCCAATGTTCCGTGACCCTGTAGGTGGTGGCGACGAGAGGGAAATTTTCATCGTTGTTTTTGTATTGATCATATTTCCCTGTGAAGATCTTCGCCACCGGGTTGATACGCTGAGGGCTCATGAGGTTGCGCTCAAGGGGACATTCCAGCGGTTCGTAGTGCTCCGGGAAGGGACCATCAGCGCGCCCTGGTCCGAAGATGTGAGAGACACCGTGCGGCTTCATGATGTAAGCCAGCTTGGTCTTCTCATTCCAGGTGCCATCGGGCTTGCGCAGGGGAGGCCATCCTCCATCCGGTACATCGCCTATCCACTTTGAACCGTTCCAGTAGACGACCGGCTTGTGTGAAGCCCAGGGCTTGCCGTATTCATCCACGGAGGCGCGGTTGTAGACGATCCTGCGGTTTACCGGCCAACACCAGGACCAGTCGTTGTACAGGCCGATACCGGTGGGGTCGGACTTGCCGCGCCGGGCCATCATGTTGCCTTTTCCGGTATAGGATTGGGAATACAACCAGTTGCCGGACGATGTGGACCCGTCAGCTTGCAGGAACGCGAAGGAGGGGACGAGATCCCCGGGCTTATAGGTCTTGCCCTTGATCGTTTTTTCCTCCAGGAAGTAGCCGTTGATCTCCTTGGCAATGAGATGCGTATCAACGTGAGAGATCTTGCCGTCAGGGCCCTTGGGTCCGTAATCCCAGGCAAGGTTCACGATGGGCTCAGGAAAGACACCATTCTGCTCAGAGTAGAGTTTCCTCACCCGCCACTGAAGCTCGTTCATTATGTCCGAATCCGTAGGCGCGGGGGGCTTGACGGCAGTGTACCGCCACTGGGCCCAACGGCCGGAATTGGTGATGGAGCCTTCCTTCTCGAAGGACATGGCGCAAGGGAGCAGGAACACTTCGGTCTTGATCTGACCGGGATCCACGCCCGGCCCTCTCCAGAAAGAACCGGTTTCGTTGTCGAACAGGTTGACGTTCACCATCCAGTCCAGTTTCCCGAGAGCTGCCCTGACCTTGACGGCATTGGCGCCGGAGCATGCCGGGTTCTGACCCCAGGCAAAGAAACCTTGGAACTTGCCTTTTAGCATCTCGTCGAAGAGCATAAGCCACGAGGCATTCTGTCCATCGTCGAGCTTAGGCAGCCAGGTGTACTGGGTGTTCAGGTCAGCGCTCTTGCCGAAGTGCGCCCTGAGAAGGCTCGCACTGTACTTCGGATAGTTGCCCCACCAGTTCGCCGAATAGGGCTCTTTGGTCTTGGGCGTATAGTTGCTGTTATATGTGGCGAAATTCTTGTCTTTGGCCCGCGGGGTCTTGAGATACCCGGGCAGTATGTGGAACAGTAGGCAGTGATCCGTGGACCCCTGCACATTGGATTCGCCCCGCAGCGCGTTCACGCCACCGCCTGCCATGCCGATGTTGCCCAGAAGCAGCTGGATCATGGCCATTGCCCGGATATTCTGTACCCCAACGGTATGCTGGGTCCAGCCCATTGCATACATAATGGTACCTGTGCGGTTGGGCTTGCCCGTGGACGTGTAAGTCTTGTAGACCTCCTGCAGCTTGTCCTTGGGTGTCCCGCTGATGGCGGATACCTTGTCAAGGGTGTACCTGGAGAAGTGCTTCTTCATAAGCTGCAGGACACACATGGGGTCCTTCATCTCCGGATCTTTTTTAACCTCCCCTTTAGAGTCGGTCACGAAAGCCCACGCCTTCTTGTTGTAGTTCCTCTTCTTCGGGTCGTACCCTGAGAAAAGGCCGTCCAGTTCCCCAGGCATCTTGAAATCCTGGTTCAGTATAAACGGTGCGTTGGTGTACAAACGGACATAGTCCTTGTGATACAACTCGTTATCGAGGATGTACTTGATCATCCCTCCCAGCCAGGCGATATCTGTACCGGATCTGATGGGAGCGTAGATGTCGGCCTTGGAGGAGGTTCTCGTGAATCTGGGGTCCAGGCTCAGCAGCTTGGCGCCCTTCTCCTTGGCCTTCAAAACCCATTTGAAACTGATGGGGTGGTTCTCGGCGGCATTCGAACCGCTGATCAAGATCACATCCGAGTTCCGGATATCGATCCAGTGGTTCGTCATCGCCCCTCTTCCAAACGACTCTGCCAGAGCCGCTACGGTTGCGCTGTGTCATATACGCGCCTGGTGTTCGATATACACCAGGCCGAGGGCGCGAAGCCATTTCTGGAGGATGTAGCACTCCTCGTTGTCGAGAGCCGCGCTGCCAACCGAAGCGATGGAGTCGGTCCGGTTAACCACCTGGCCCTTGGCATTGACCTTGGTGAAACCGGCGTCGCGGCTTTTCTTGATCTTCTTGGCGATTTCGTTATAGACCCAATCCCACGACTTCTCCTGCCACTCGCTGCTGCGTGGAGCCCGGTAGAGGGGTTTGGTAATGCGATATTCGTTCTCCGAAACCTGCCTTAAAGCGTGCGCTTTGGAACATAGGGTTCCCTCGTTGATCGGATGATCGGGATCCCCTTCCATGTTTACGACCTTACCGGCGTGGGCACTGACGATCATGCCGCAACCCACGGCGCAGTAAGGACAAATGGTGGTGGACTCCTTGGCATATTTGATGGCGACGTTGCCCTTGCGGGTTCCCGCCATCGCTGTGCCCCGGAGGCCCAGACCACCGAGCGCGGCGCCAGACACGGTCGCACCGGAGATCTTGATAAAATCTCTCCTGGTTACGTTCATCCTTGTCTACACCTTCCTTTCTCACGGGTTAAAGTCCAGATAGCGTACGACCTAGGAGTCTGTATGGATTCTCCGACAAACTCTTAGATCTGTGGACAAACGGTCAAGTCACCTCCTTCCGGAACAGTTACCTTCCTTCCCTCTGGTTTCACTCCTTAAACAGATAGAGGAAGCCATGCGCTCGTCATGGCTTCCTTTGCAAAAAAGGCAGGCGCCGGAATTGCTCCCGTCACCCTATCGCCCCGCCCATCCCGGAGGGACGGTACGGGATCGGAAGACCCCTAACTGACTATATAGTCAGATATCTAGCGGACATAAATGCCCGTATGTGATCGCATGTTCTGAAAAATACTGCACACTTTATACTGTATACTGGTGAATATGAATGTGAATGTGAATGTTATCTCAAAGCGTTCTACTTTTCAATAAAAAATAGGAAATAATGAAACATTCGCGCATAAAAGATGGGAAATACCAGACATATCCCCGGCAGCGTGTCGGAATATCTCAATCATGCCGAAATAGCTTCAGAAAGATCAGCCTTATCCTCCCCCAAAGGGGGAACACCCAAAACCAGACACTGGTTTTGGGTTCTCAGACAGGCTCCTAGTCGGTATCATCCTCCTCATCGGTCACTGTACCTATCCACACACCGAATATATTTGGGGCGCCCCTGGAAAATCCTTCATCCTCCACAGCGCGGTCAAAACCCGGTGTTTTAAGATCCTCCATTTCAGGATGGGTATCGCCCAGTTCATCGCCCTCGACACGCCATCCTTTTATATAAGCCTGACATTCACTACAGACGCCGGCCGAAAGGGTCCTGTAATCCGTATCCTCTGAATACAGATACCCGGATTCCTTCGGATCCTCGTGACCACAGTAGGGGCAGGTGAGCCTTCGGTATGGCCAGTGTGTCTCGCATCTGAAACAGATGAGATACCGTTTGCCCCCTTCACCCATCCTATACGCAACTGCGGGATTACCACCGCACACAGGACAATAGCCTTCTTCCCAGGCCAACGTGTCAATCCCCCCGCATCTTTTGGCCGCTTCCAGGAAGTGACCTTTCAGGGCATTGAAAAGGACGAACATGACAACCTCAGGGTTCGCCCCTTCAATCAACAGCAACTCCTTTCTGAGGGCTTCTTCGCCTTCACTCAGAAAGGTTCCGGCAAGGTTGCTGAGTCTGGCGGGTTCATCCGTCAGATTGACCATGTCTTCTGTTAGAGCATCGGCGTCCTCCGAATGCCTGGCCAGGATCTGAACCACCTCACTGACCATGGCAGCCAGTTCGTCCGGAGGGGGAAGAAGATCTTCGGGATCGATAAGTGTAAAACCTTCGGCAAGCCTCATTTCAGCTTGTTCACAGGTCAATCCTCTCTGATCCTTGGCCAGTTTGGCTCTTTTTACATTCAACTCGAACAGATCCTGGTAGAGGGCCAACACGTCATCCATATCCTCAATGTCCAGTTTTCCTGAAAAAAGAGCCCGGCGTGCGGATTCGCGTCTTGCGTTTTTATCTGACATCGGAAAAACCTCCGGATGATAAAATACAGGTTCTGGGGTCTGGGGTCTAGGGTCTGGAAAAATCTAGATCCTAGATCCTGGAACCTAGACTCTGAATTGTGAAAGCTACGCTTTCACAATTCTTCCCATAAACACTTTCGTCTCCATGCCACCCGCGAAAAAATCGAAAACCGGCGGTGTCAGAGCGTTGACTCCAGCGTCGTTATACCCGTAAAGAGTCACAGATGCCACGTGATAACGAGCCCCTCCTCTTTCAAAAGAGCCGATCCTGCCGGTCACCAGGGCCCTGGCGGGCACGCCCTCCGCGTAATAGGGCGAAAGAAGGACAAGGTCGTCGCCGCTTTTAACTCCCAGTGTTTGAGCAAGACTAATTCCTATTTCCACCATCCTTTCGACCCCGAGTTCCCTGGCACTGTCAGGCCGAGCCGTGATCCCTCCGGTCCCCATGATATTGCCGGTCCTGTGCATCGTGATGATCACCGGATACTCCGGCAGGATCTCCTCCGGCCTCCTGGACAGATATCCCCATTGGTCCCCACTTTCCCTTCGGATCTGTAAATTAGGGTTTGAACGTCCGCCTGTGAGAAAATCGGGGAGTGGGCTGTGAAATGGTTCGTGGTGTTCCGGGAAAGGACTGCCCTTGTCCACAAGTCTCCAGAACTTGATCGGCAGTTGTGATCTCAATGGCAGGACATCCACCGCGGAGCGATTTGGATGGCCCTGTCCTTTCCATCTCAGATAAGAACCCCTTTCATTGCCGGATTCCCTGATCCAGGAAAAGGGGTCGACAATGCCCCATGGCCAGAACCAGCCCCACCTGTCGTAAAGACCTACTCCGTCAGGATCGACGGGATCCCTCCGATCGGCTAACCATTCTTTACCCTCCATCCACCCGCGGTAGAGGTGGTTTCCGCATCGATCCCCCTTTTGCCAGATTCTCCCGGGAGGTAGAGTCGTTTCCTGGGCCGCACCAAGGCGCCACCCGTTGATCTCAGCGGCTACTTCCTCCGGTATCCGGGTCAGAGGCCAGCTCAGATCCAGCAACGGGCCGGCAAGAACACCTCCTTCAGCCTCATATTTGGAACGCATGGAATTTCCGAGACTCACCGTAAATTCCAGGAGACCCGGGGTTTTCTTGGCTTTAGCGTCTACAGGCCTTACGGACCTTACTCGCCTCCCTGGATCGGTCATGGAACCATTTTTCAGTGCCGGTGGTTCAGTTGGAATAAAGATCACTTCGGTCTTGATGGTGGATTCTTTACCGGGAGACTGCTGCCAGAATCTGCTTGTCCGATTGGGGATGGAATCCATGACGACAAGGAGATCCAGGTTATCCAGGATGCCCAGGATCGAGGAGTTGTTGGGAAGACTGCTGAGCGGATCCGATCCAATTGCAATTAAAGCCCGGACCTGCTCATCACCGATACCCTGAATAATGGTACTGAGAGAGGGGTTTTCATCCGCTTCAAGATTTGGAAGATAATCCAGGGCTCGCTTTGTACCGGTCGATGGATACCATGCGCGTACCAGGGCCTCGAGGGGTTCCTGGTCTTCCCCGGCTTTGCTGTCCTTTCGGTACCGTGGCAGCTGGATATAGCCCGGCAAATAGGGTGCCATAAGACCCATATCACACACACCCTGGGCGTTACCGGCAGCAGCGGGAAGAATAATCCCACCCCCTTTCTTATCAAGATTGCCAAGAAGTGCCTGGATAGTTGCGGCCATTCTCACAGCATCCGCTCCAGAGGGGCTGGCTAGCGCCCCGGAACCCAGGATAAATGTGGCTGAAAAATCGGGACTGGCGGTTCTTGCCAACAGAGTACATGCTCGACGCAAGAGGTCTACATCGATCCCTGACATGCTGGATATCTTCCTCAGATCGTATCGCTCGAAGTGCCCTTTCATACGTTGAAAGATCGTGTAGGGTTCCGTCAGGGAATCGTCCACGATCGTCCAGTTTTTATATTTACCCGAGCGATGCCGCTCGTACGCTCCCATGATCTCGCTCAGTACGATAAAGGGCGCGTCGGAGTTTTCGATCAGGTCAAGTTTCCGGATATCAGCGTACTGCAAGACCCAATGAACAAAAGCACCCAGAACAGCATTGTCTGTCCCGGGACGCAGCTGCAACCAGAGATCCTCTTTTTTGATCGTTTCCGATCTCCTGGGATCGATGATAATAACAACGCCCCTTCTTTCCCGGACCTCGTCAAGGAAACGACACAGGGCCGGAGCTGTCTGTCCGGGGTTGCAACCGACAAGCACAACAACGTCACTGTATGAGATCTGAGTTACCGGATGGGTTGCAGCAGGCAACCCCAGGGTGTCAATAAGACCGGAAACCGCCATACCATGGCTGACTCTGACTGATGTATCCATGCCCAGTACACCAAGAGCACGGAATAATTTAGAAATTGTGTATGCCTCTTCGTTGGTAAGGCATCCTCCTGTTATGACACCGAGACTGTCGAAGCGATTGGAGATACTTTCCCCGTCGGCGGGAAAAAAACTCAGATCCCTGTCTCTCAGATCCTTAAGCCGCCTGGCCACGAGGTCGACAGCTTCTTTCCACTCGATCTCTTTGAAACTGTCACCCCCGGGAGGACGGTACAGTGGCTTGGAGATATCTACCACACCAAGTGATTCGGTGAGTGCAGTTCCGCGTGAACACAGGGAACCGAGAGCCACCGGGCAGTCGGGATCACCCTCGACGTGCCATTGACCTGGACCGCGAGACCGGTAGATCACCCCGCACCCCAGGCTGCACAATGGACAACGTCCGGGAACCTCCCGGCCGAATAGGAGTTTGGGGTACAGGGAAGCCTGAACAGGGCGGACTTTCCCGCCGGTGAAGAGGGAGGCAAGGATTGTCCCGCCGGTTTTGAGGAAGGTGCGACGACTGAACTTCATGGAATTAAAAATATTCCTTTGGATCTAAAATCCAAAATCCAAGATCCAAGAAAGGTGCGCTGTATTTTGGCTCTCTGATATCTCTACTCTCTGATATCTCTACTATCTGACCGAGCTGGAAAAATATTATTATAGACATAGGAACTGGCTCTATTTGTTTTGGATCTTGGACCTTGGATCTCGAACCAGTCGAAATGCCGGCAGGTCATAAAAAAGCCGGTATTGCGACGTTCGCGGTACCGGCCGATAATGTCAGAGAAATGTTCTCGAATCAACCTCGCAAAAAGCCTCTTCGAGCCATTTTGCCAAATGGGGCTCAGGGTCGGAAGGGTCTACCTGCCCTTTGATGCACTGGGTTTGCTCATGGTTCAACAATGCTCACCGTCCTGAAGTTCTCGTAGGGGGCCATGAGCCTTTCGAATAACCGAACCACCCTCAAGGGGGGGGGAAGAGTAAGGAAAATGGGCCATCTCAAGCCTGAAGGGAAGTGCCGTGCCGAAGAACTCGACACGTTTTCGGCTACTCCTCTTCTTCCTCCACGACCTTATCCTGGGATCTGGTCAGGTGGTCGACGAGAACACGTCCACCTGTCATAACATTGGTCTTTACCCTTTTTTCCACGAGGTCCTGATCACCGCCTTTGAAGGCCTCTATGATCTGGGCATGCTGCCAGATGGCATTCTCGAACTGGCCCGGCAGAGTAAGGGAGGTGATCCCGAACCGGTTGAAATGATCGTTGAGGTTGGAGATCATCTGAATTAGACGTTTGTTGCCGCACAGCTTTACAAATCCCTCGTGAAATCTGGTGTGGACCCTGTAAAATGATTCCAGATCGTTTTTGTCAATGAGTTCTTTGAGTTCATCGTTGACCTTCTCCAGCTTACTGATATCCTTCTCTTTCATATTGGCTGCAGCCAGTCGTGCGGCAAGGCCTTCCAATGTACTCTTTATATCGTAAAGGTTGATCGCCTCTTCTATATCAATATCCGCTACCACCGCTCCCTTCCGCGGAATGATCTGGATGAATCCCTCGTTCTCAAGTTTACGGAACGCTTCCCTCAGGGGTGTTCTGCTGATTCCCATTGATTCGGCCAACTCCCCTTCGGAGATCTTCTTTCCCGGCTTGAATTTACCCTTGATGATAGCCGTTTTGATGGATTCCGCGATATCCTCGGAAAGGAGCTTTGGCTCGTCTATCTTGATCTTGAAACTGCTCATGTAACCGCTCCCTGGTACAACTGAACCCTAGCAACGTGCCGAAAAACCTCGATCACGCCACTGGCGTGACCAAAGTATGTCGAAAAGCACTTTTAAAGGATTTGTTATTGAAATAAGGGTAACTGACCTGTGAATTATCGTGGTGAGTTACTTTAAATTCCCTTTTCAGGTTAATCATGGTTTACAATTACCATCTTCCGACAAACTATACCCAGGAGCCTGATGAGGTTCGCTGACGGAATCCCCGTACGGGCGTTAAAGCGTTTTTTCCTTCGTTGCATCCTGCTCTACCCGCTCGGCCAGTTCCTTTCCGCTGAGCAGCGCGTGCTCAAGAACCACTGCTTCGGCGAGGTGTCCGTCCTTTTTTTCCAGAGCCCTGATTATGGCCCTGTGCTGCCGGACGGATTCCATAAGCCTTCCAGGTACAGACAAAGCCCCAAGCCGGAACCTCATGAACCTTTGAACCATATGTCCACGAAATTCCTGGAGCTTCTCATTACCACAATATGAAATAAAAGTGTTGTGAAACTCGTCATTTTTCCAAAAAAACGCTTCGACGTTACTTTTTTCCGCCAAGACGACCAACTGTTCATTGATCTTCCTGAGCTTTTCGATCCCCTTTTCAGTGATCTGCTCGGCCGCGATGCGCGCAGCGTAGCCCTCCAGAAGGCTTTTCAGCTCATAAAAGTCCTGGATCTCCTTTCTGGTGATCCTGGATACGACGGCGCCTCTTCTGGGAATGACCGTCAGGAACCCTTCACTTTCAAGCTGTCTGAAAGCCTCCCGTATGGGGGTACGGCTTATGCCGAGCTTCCCTGCAAGCTCTGGTTCGGTGAGTTTCTGACCCGGGTTCAGCTCGCCCTTTATGATCGAGTCTCTAAGGGAGGATACGATCTGTTCGCGAAGAGTTTGATGCTTTTTCAATTTCATAACTTCCTGATTCCGAGTACTTACAAGTTATGGCTCATTTTTTTGTACACAGTATACAATTATACTCGATTGATATAGCCAAAACCATAAAAAAGGCGGTGAACGGCGAACAACGAACTATTCTGCAGTTGCTGTCAACGGTTTTTCTCTTGTCCTTCCTCTATATTTCCATTTTCTATTCTCCAATTTCCTGTATCCTTTGATAATCACCTGTCCACTAATCACTCAATAGGATTTCCACTTTATGACCAAACGGAAGAGAACCAAAGGTCCGCTCTCCCCCGTCAACGAAGTTCTAAACTCCCTCATGGCAAAGCTTCAGATGCCCGGGGACATGGAAGCCAAGGGAAAGGTTTTTCTGGTTTGGGAGGAAGCTGTTGGTGATGCCGCACACCATTCGCAGCCTTTTCGCTTTAGGGGGTCGACCCTTATCGTTGAAGTAACGGAATCGGCGTGGATCAACGAACTTTCCATGAGAAAAAGAGATATCATCAACCGCCTGGAGAGATCGGTGGGGGAAAGGGTGGTTGAGGACATAAAATTTGAAATTAAGAAGAAAAGGCCGCAGGAATAGGCCCTGCGGCCAGGAATTCAGTAGCCAGAATCCAGAAGCCAGAAGAGATTCAATACACCCTGCTAAAGCAGGCACTTGACGCATATTGAATTTCGGCTCGTACCGCTTTGGTGGGAATCGCTTTTTTAGTCTGGATTCTGGATTCTGGATTCTGACTCCCCGTTGGCCTCTCCATAAATTATTTTCCTCGCTTCCTCCGTGTAATCCCTTCCAGTGCCGGAACGATATAGTATCAACGGTTCTTCTTCATACACGATCCCTAAACCCTCCCCTCTCAGGGCTTCCATCAGGACCAGAGACGGCTCATTACCTGCCCTTGATATGACGTATCTGGTACGCACAGGCTGCAAACCGGCAACGGTTACAGCAGCGGTGAGATCATCGAATCGCTCAGCAAGGTAGATCCATGTGGACGTTCCCCCATCTCTAAGTAATGCAGTAGCGGAACGGGCGAAATCTGAAACATCGCCGTGTAGTTCATGGCGGGCGGCGGCTCGAGACGGATCTGGGCTTATCCGGCCTGTCCCCACCTTCCTGAAGGGCGGATTGGCCAGAACCATGTCGAACCGCTCAAGATTTTCTTTCCAGGGGTGGTTCCTGAGGTCAGCCTGAAGAAAATGGATGTTATCGAGTTCATTTATGCGGGCACTTTGCCTCGCCTGTCCGATCAACTCGGACTGGATCTCGACGCCCAGCAAACGACAGTTGGGGTTCTCCTTCGCGAGCAGGAGGCCCATCAGGCCGTTTCCGCAACCGAGATCAGCCACCCGGAACGAAGGGGAGGGTTTGATGAAACGAGCGAGGAGGAGACCGTCCAATGAGGCTTTTACGCCAGAGGAGGATTGGATGAGTTTGAGTGGGCCAATTTGGTCGTAAAGGTTGTTCACCTTATAGTACCCAGTACCCAGTACCAAGGAACCAGTAGAAAGGCTCCAATTCACCTAAACGCCTATGACAATTAACCATTTTCCCCTCCTGGATTCTGGCTCCTGGATTCTGGCTCCTGATCCAGAACCTCCCCTTTCAGGTCATACACATCGCTATCAGTGATCCTCACCCTCACAAAGCTCCCCGCCTCCACATCTTCGTCCAGGCGAACTACACCGTCCACCTCCGGCGCTTGGCCCTGGTGACGACCGAAGGGGCCTTTCTCGTCAAACCCTTCAGCCAAGACGACCAACTCCTTCCCGACCAATCTGCCTAACCGCTGAGCCGACACCCCGACCTGCTCCTCCATGAGTTCGCTGGTCCTGAATCTCGCGATATCAGGGGTAACCTGGTCTTTCATCCCGGCCGCCGGTGTGCCATCTTCAAGGCTATAGGGGAAAACACCGAGATGATCTATACCCGCCTCCTGAACGAAATGGAGAAGCTCATTAAAATCCTCTTCCGTTTCCCCCGGGAAACCGGTCATGAGAGTCGTTCTGATGAAAAGGTCCGGTATGGCATGGCGAACCCGGCGGACTATATCCATGGGAGCCGGAGCATCCCCCCTGCCCATTCTCTCAAGGACAGAATTTGATGCGTGCTGGAAAGGGACGTCCAGGTAGCGGCAGATCCTCGGATCGGAGACGATCACATCAAGGAGTTCATCAGAAACTCTGGATGGATGGACATAGAGGACCCTGAGCCAGTAGTCACCGGGGACAGAGAGGAGGGATCGCACGAGGGACGGGAGGCTGTCGTCTTCCAGGTCCTGTCCGTACCGCCCCGAATCCTGGGCAACCAGGGTGATCTCTCTCACCCCCTGGCCGACAAGATACTTCATTTCACTCACGAGCGAAGAGGATGGACGGCTGGCGAACTCACCCCGAATGGAAGGGATGAGACAGTAGGCACACCAATTGGAACATCCCTCGCCGATCTTGAGATAGGCCCTGTGCGGGGGATCGGAACGAATACGGAAAGGAAAGGCCGATTCAGAATCCAGAATTGAGGATTGAGAATTGAGAACCTTACTTTCTTCACCTTCTGTATCCTTGGTTCTGCGTCCTGCGTGCTGTCCCGTAACGGCCCTCACCACGCTTTCAAGATCCTTATGCGGCACCAGGACGTCGATCTCGGGGACCTCCTTTAATATTTCGTCCCCATAGCGACTGACCAGGCATCCAGTAACCACGAGGCGTTCAAGTCCCCCCTCCCTTTTGAGCTGAGCCAGTTCCACGATGCGGTCCAGCGATTCTTCAACGGCTTCGGTGAGGAAGGAGCAGGTGTTAATGAGCAGGCAGTCGGCCTCCTCGGGCTCCTCCACAACGATGCAGCCGGCTTTGTGGAGAAATCCGAGCATTACTTCGGTGTCCACTAGATTTTTATTACACCCAAGGGAAACTACGGAAATCTTCATGGGGTATGCGGTCCGCAATAGCACATCATATATTTTGTTCAGTATCCAGGAGCCAGAATCCAGAATTCAGAAGTGAATATTAAACGAACATGGATGCGTAAGGGATGAGTATCGGGTAACAGGAGTTTTCCCTTTGATATAATCTGATTTGTCCTTTGTTTTGATTTTTGTGCGAAATTTTTCCCATTATTCACCCTGTACAGGGTTCTTGATTTCCTTCCGGCTTCTGGCTTCTGGATTCTGGATTCTAGATTACCTTTCACGGTTCAATTACCTCCGTCCCCTCCGGCACGTTCCACTCGAACAGTTGGTCTTCCAGCTTCACTCCCGTCTTGATGCCATGAAAGGTTATTGTTGTCACATTCCCCAGCTTATGGTGGATGGCGATCCGCTCCACAAGCCCGGATTCGGAAGCGACCAGGATGGAGATCTTGTCGTAGGGAAGGTTATCCTCAATGGGAAACAGGTCGAGAGGGATGCTCTCCCCGGGACCCGTCGCCCTTGACTGAACGGTGAAATCATCCTCGATCCCGTCCAGCCCGCTGAGGAAAGTAGCGGCGCCCCTCCTCATTTCCTGAGGGGTCAATTCCCGGACGATAATCTGTTTTCGGGAAGGGGTGTGGATCCAGACCTTAGTGCTGTTAATGACCACCGCATGAGGACGCTTCCCGCCGTAATCCCACCGCATGCGGTCCGGCGGACTGAAGGAAAGTATCCCCTCCTCCCTTACCCTCACGCCCACCCCCGGCCGCTCTTCGGTCTGGACAAAGTCAGCCTTAAGACCTGTCAGGGAAGAGTAGGTTCTTCGAACCAGTGCAAGAGCCCGGTCGGCCTCATCCTCGCACGATCCGGGCGAGGGAAACGCAACCAGAAAAACTACGACAACAAGGAACGCGATCAGCGTTCCGAGATTACCCGACATGTTGTATTTAAAAAGGTTCAATTCTTTTTCACCACCCGTTCGCTCGCTTCGCTCAAGTTCCGAGTTCCAGGTTCCATGTTCCAGGTGTTACTTTGATACGTGGATACTTCGATACCGGTTTTCTCCCCGTG
>Ga0114923_10001619_pt1 | contig 15529 bp, 10 predicted proteins | sample SumtaG_FD_89578 | JGI IMG/M metagenome (GOLD analysis project Ga0114923, IMG submission 89578) | Deep subsurface microbial communities from Indian Ocean to uncover new lineages of life (NeLLi) - Sumatra_00157 metaG | ecosystem: Environmental > Aquatic > Marine > Oceanic > Sediment | place: near...
GAAAGAACCTCATCTATCGGAATCAATGCTAAGCGTGATATTTCTCTAGGATCTACGGACTCAGGGGGGGGAAATATTATTGTACCATCATCCAATATTTCAGGAGAATTTATCCTTAAAGTGTCAATATCAATAGTGCAAGCTAGTACTAACCCAGCAGATCCAGAATGTTTAGCACCTAAAGTCTCTTTACTCACCAAAAAACCCTCGGGATCTTCACTTCTACCACTTCTAGGTATTCCAGAATCTAAAGTTGCCCTGCTCACTAAAATATTCTCATAATGTCTATCCGTAATTGAAATATGCGCTTCACCGTCCTCTGGTTTAATTACAACAACCAAAGGAACTAGTTTCTCTCCAGTTAAATCAACACCCACTTCCTCTAGAACTTCCCTTTGTGCAGTCCCAATAATAGAAATATCTGCTGCTTCTATCCCCCCAGATGGAATTTCCCAGGGATGTTGACTCCATCCTGCTTCAATCGACCTATCCGCCTGTTCTGTAAGTAAAACATAAGTTTGCCTAGACCCACGGTCAACTACTAACAACCAGACGCCAGCTGAATTCAAAGGAATCTTCAAGGTCTCGGTATCAAAGCCTAGAGGGACTATTTCAACTTCAAACCTGTCACTTAACCTTAAATATCCATCATCTTCACCCGAACCTATATTCTCATGACCAATTGTCTGTGCAAATCTATTATTCCACATCAAATGACGCAGGTAGTAAAACGGAGAACCAAATTGATCTTCAAAATGCTGATAATACCCATCTAATTCACGTCTTCTCTGTTCTGGACTTTGATATGTGATCTCTCCCGAAGGACCTACTTCACAAATAGTAGAGTACGCTTCCGTATGATCAGATGCACCATCTGGAACATTGGGAAGGACGGACTGTGCTTGTATGGCCTTAAAAAGTTTTCCATACGTATCATAAACTCTAATGATACTCATATGGGCCTCTGGTAATGCTTCCTGCTCTATTCTCATATTAACCATTCTTTTGGTATTTCTGTCTATTCCTGATACATACATAACAGCACAATCAAAATCGGGGCTTTCACCTTCTATGGTTTGATGGAAACCTAATTCAATGGTTTTACCTTCAATCTCACTCAAATCTAGAAAATCTGGAATGGGTCCAAGATTCTCCAACAAAACACACCTATTTATCCTATCTGGAGAGAACGTACGTAGATAATCTAAAATATGTGGTTCTGCACCTTGTATAACTTCGGATGCATCTGGTGGTATCGTAGAAATATCTCTCTCCTGAATGGATCCAGCTGCAACAATTCCCGCTGGCTCAATAGTTCTAGCTCTAGAATAGTGAAATCTCCCCATAATTTAATATCTGCTAAATTGCTTGATTATATTCCAGATTTACTTTAGATTGCAAAACAATTCTTGTGAGTATCAAAATTCTAAAATATTCTGACTTGTAATGCATAGTGGACATCCCTTCGACTTTGTTCATCCCGAGCCTGTCGAGGGGCTCAGGACAAGTGTCGTTTATTCTGAAAGGGAGCTTGCCGAAGGAGAACTTTTTTCAGGAATTCTTTTGGTGCAGAGCTGGCAGGCTTTTCGACGATTTCTAACGCACTTTAGCCTACTCTACGCGAAACATGTTGATAGATTCGGAACGGTTGGAACCCCTGCCACATATACCGACACGTTTTCCCTCATTATATGTTATATTTATAACTGTATTTATTATCAATTTACAATGGCCATACAAACAGAAGACACACTAGCAGACAGCCAAAACGCGCAGTCTAACCCTGAGACTATTCAGACAGAGACAAAGACTGATGGGAAACTTTCTCCAAAAAAGCTTATAATTATTCTTTTTCTTTCTCTGATATTTATTGGATCTGCCAGTTTTATTGGCTATCTCTACCTGAACCAAGACAAAAATGATTCAAAAAACACAGTAAATACTGTCACTACTGAGGAAGAAAGTGCTGTTGATACAACCGAACAAATAAATTTGGATAATTTAAAAACTAGTACTTATGAATTCACGCGCCAGACAGAGACCGCAGGCATATTATACGAAACAACATATGCACTTGAATTACCTGAAGAATGGGAGTTTGAAGAAAAATATAGAACTAACAGCTACCCTGGGGAGGGGCCAAATAGCAACTCAGAGGAATGCAAGTATTATAGTATCACCGACAACTTTGGACTTGGAGAACTTACAATCAAACCTGTTTGCTGGAGCTACAGTAGCGAGAACATCGACCTAGCAATTCCAGATGAATTCACAGAAATCAATAGAATTCAAGCAACCTTTACGAATGACAACAGTGAGGTGAAGTATATAAGATATTTTGAAACTGCATCAGACCTGTACAAGTATCAACAAATTAATCTTGGAAATCTAGATATGGGTGCTACAAATCAGCACTTATTAAATATCTGGGTTTTAACGGACTCATCTGAGACCGGCGGGATGTTTACCTTTATCGAATTAAATTATAGTGGCGAAAGCAAAAACACGATAAAATATCTTGAAATAATTGATGAAATAGTAGCATCACTAGTAATCAAAGAGATTGAGGAAATATAGAAAACTCTAGTAACATTTTTCAGGGTTTCCAACACACTATTGCCTACTCTTAATGTGGCGAGTTGATAGATGCTGGACGGTTGGAACCCCTACACCTGATTGCTTTCCTATCCCCCTTGGTGTATAATCGTTATATATTATTTCGCTCTTATGCCACCATATATTGATGGACCTTATACTTTCGGAGATGACGAAATCGGTACAAGAGAAGGCAGGACCTACCAAAAACAAATTGAAAAACTACACCTTGAGGATCATAAGGCAAAAACTGCATTTTGGGCAGGTGTGCGTTTACCAATGAGAAATATTGATGGTTTTGGATTTGATCTTGACGATATTGATCTCGATACTGGATTGAGCAGGAGGGTATTATTGGCTTCGGGCATCAAAAACATTGAGGATGGAGACTTACTTTTAGCTTCAAGCAATCGTCTTGGATTAAGCCTTAATAATAGCGATTTTGCAATTGGAGGGACTCCACCGCTCGAAGAAGAAACACCAAGAATTTTTCAGTTTGGTTTTAACATACGAAAAGGGGAAAGACATGCAGAGGGCAGCTTTATAGGAGTAATCTTGAATCCATCTCATCGAGGTTTTCGCGCTATAAGAACCAAAGGAGATCCAGACAACTTTACTTTCGAGCTTCCCAATAGAAAAGCCATAGGGGATTTTCTAGATATGACATACCAGTCTGTGCAAGCTGTCATTGAGGCTGAAAAGAATCTAAGACAAATTCAAGAAAATAGAACACATTTCGAGTTGATGACACAAGCAGATCTAGACCGCTCTCTTGACTGGGTAATAGCAGGAGAACACATTGATACCTTTGACCGACCTACCGTAGTTACTCCACTTGAAATATCAATCACAAGAGAATAAGCAATGTATCTACAAAAAAATATCCAGAATAGCCTTCCACTAAAGGAATCCGCGGAGCATAGTGGACATTGTCGTTTATCCTGAGCCTGCCGAAGGAGAACTTTCTTTAGGAATTCGTTTAGTGCTGGACTGGCAAGCTTTTTCGCGATTTCCAACGCACTTTAACCTACCCTTCATGTGGTGAGTTGATAGATGCGGGACGGTTGGAACTTATAACTAGTTTTTGCTATATGCTATACTCAGTCCAATTACTAAGTGATAACAATGAAAAAGAAAACACTATTTCTAATTTTCATACCAGCAATATTAATTGCTATTTGTATATGTATTGGACTTGGGATCTTAGCATTTATTTTGGCTACAAGGGAAAAAGCTACCATAGGGGATAAATCCGATTTAATTTCGGGTGTGATTATAATCCCCTCAGAAAAAGAGAGTTTTAAGAATGTTACAGCCCAGATAAGTATAACTCAACAAAATGATCCTGATATATTAATCGAAGCACCAACTATCTTTGATAGCATATCTTTAACTGATTTCTCTCACGATAAAGGACGGAATGGTGAATTGCACTTCTATATTGGCGACTCTGATTTAGACACCACTATAGATTACCGACTCAGCGTAAGACTTTATAAAGACAATAGAATCTCATACGAAAACCTTCTATACTATGGAGTCTGTGAACATGATGCAGATTGCAAAGTACTAGGAGATTATCCATCTGAAGTTATTGTAAATTTGACCAAGGACTAAACTCCATATCGAGAGAAGATAAGCATATCAAGGAAATAGTGGAGCATAGTGGACATTGTGGGAACTTTCTTCAGAAACTCCTTTAGTGCAGATTTAGCAAGCTTTTCCGGGATTTCCAACGCATTATCGCCTCTCTAGAAATTACAAGTTGATAGATGCGGGACGGTTGGAACTTTCGATAACATGACTCACTCTTTTTGTTATAATTCCCCATGGAAACCGCGCCGAACAAACTTAATGAGAGTAAAACACGGAGGATAGAGGAAAGTGATGCTGAAATAGCATCTACAGGAGAGCCTTCTTCTTCATCTAGTTCTAACGGAAAGAAGAATCAAGTAATCACTATCCCAACTACCCAAATAGAAACACCTAAATCCGCGGAACTTAGAGAGAGAGTAGGACAATTTATCGACTCCGTAACATATGGCCGATTGTATTCTTTTCAAGAAAACATTTGGATTGTGGAAAGAGACAAAGATGGTTTTGAACCCAGCCAATACGGAGTTTACGATTTTGTGGCCGATCTTTCAGGCAGATTATATCCCTCCTCTAAAAAACGCAAAAACCAAAATATCAATTTATAAAAACATGGTGGCATGATAGAGAGATAGATGAGGCTTTTAAGGATCACCTCCCACTTAAAATCGGCCTAGCCTCGAATCCGAGTGCCAGAGGATCGACTCCACTCCATAAAGAGGATTGGGTTAAAAATAGAGGTAGATTAGTTGCTATGGGCATGCTTGATCCCAGAAAACCAAGAGAAGCAAGTTTATACCTTGCAGGTAGCTTCATTTCAAGGGCAAGAGGTATCAATAGTATCAATCTCAAAACAAATCCAAGTGCTCTAAGGGACCTCATCGATCTTTTACAAAAACATGATATGAAAAGTGTTTCTCAGGTAATCGAGCAAATTATCTCAGAAATATTCTTTGAAGACGGAAAGTATTACGAAACTGAAGAGTATACTCACAACAAGGCAAATACACATTTAAGAAAGAACCGGCGTTCGGGACTGTTTGAGTATCCAACTTTTCCAGAAATTGAGGTTGTTTACTCTGATATCAAAAGGAGAAGACCAAAAAGCATTTTTAAAAGATTTTCACATTGGTTCAGAAAAACCTTCGATAGGCGCATGTATTTAATTTACGATCCAAAAAACGATAGCCCGTTAGAATAGCCTATGGAGTCAGAATGATAATTATTTGACAGCATACAAATCACAAGAATACCTACCCAGCAGATCGATCGGGGGGTTTTGTGGAGCATAGTGGACATTGTCGTTTATCCTGAGCCTGCCGAAGGAGAACTTTCTTTAGGAATTCGTTTGATGTAGAACTGGCAAGCTTTTCCGGGATTTCCAACGCGATATCGCCTCTCTAAAGATTGCAAGTTGATAGATGCGGGACGGTTGGAACCTCATCAAGAATTATTTCTTGAGAAAGAGAATTTCAGTATTAAACATGAAAAACATAGATGTAATCCAACTTAGTAATAATATAGCAAAGTAACTCACAATTCTGTTATCTAGTATCCAGGCGACACTCCATACTATAGGAGCATGAATTAAAGAGATGAATAGAACACACAAGACCACTATAACTACTCTCCCTCTCTGATTAGTTACCAGTTTTATTAAAATTTGCGATATCATTAAAAGAATGTAGGACAACGCAATAAAATATAAGAATTGAACCAAAAGAAGAGAAAGGAGTCCAACTAGATAAACAATGAATTTGTGGACTACAAAGGTCTTCCTATACATTACCACTCCCAGATTAACGATCAAAGATACTGAGAAAAGAACCCCTATCGATATCAAAACCATGGATTCACTCAAGAATACTGCAAATTTCATGATCATACCCAACACCAGAGCTAATATCCCAAGCGATACTATTGACGGGACAACATAACCCGACTCAACAATAAATTTCTTAAAGCTAATTTTGAGGATTGATTTCCTAAATAAGAAGAGATTAATAGTCATCAAGGTTAAACCAACTAACATAATCACACTACTGTTGATTTGAATATCTTTCCCAGTAAACACGCTAAAATGGATTAAGCTCCCTGGCAAAACTGACCTGGATTCGTGTATATCTTGCAATGCATATTGGTCAACGATGTTTTCCATAATCTTCACATACTGAGATCTAGTAGATCTTGATGTGTTTTGCAGATTATCTTCCGGTGTATGATACGCATAATACCCGTGAAAATAACCAAAATTATATCCAGGCACACCAATCTCTTTAAAAACCGACAAATCTGAATCGTTTGGAAGTCTCTTATAAATTTCTGTAGCCAAGCTATGATTATTTACGACATCCACCTTACTAATAAGTTGATTTACGTCCTGATCGTCCGCATTCACACTCTCAAACATAAAAACTGGTCCTCCGGCTCCTCTTGCTTCAAAGTTAAAAACGTATTCAATCTCACCATAGTCTGACTTGTCAATGTTATCTAGGAAAAATCTCGATCCTGCAAGTCCTTGCTCTTCGGCATCAGGAAACAAAAACAGTAAATTTTTATTTAAATCTATGGAATCATATTTCTTCATAATAGCAAGCATTGATGCCACAGCAACACCATTATCGTTTGCTCCAAAAGAACCTGTCTCAGAGTCATAATGAGCAGACAATAAGATTGTCTCTTCTGATTGCACACTTTTCTTGAATGCCGCAATATTTCTTATCTCAATATTGCCCATATCTGAATCAGTTTCGCCTTTTTGCTCAAATACCTGAAATGATTCTGTGTTCTTGATTGTGTCTACAATATGATCACCAACTTTAGCATGATAACCTGACAAAACTGGATGCTCCTCCTCTGTGATAATTTGCAAATGGCTATATTGATCATTGAGCAATTCGTCCTCTACGCCAAGACGTGCATACGACAGCTCGTACGCATAAATTGTAAGAAAAAAGGAAAGTGTAGAAAATAGAACAAAAACCAAGCCTCTTTTAAGTTTGGGAATATTCAAATATCTGTTGTAAAAGCTAGATAGATTATAACAAAAATACTTTAGTTTTCAATGCTTAGTGGACAAAGTCAGAACTCTGGGAATATATTATAAACAAATGTATTCGAGGGCCGGATTTAAAAAGTGGAGCATAGTGGACATTGTCGGAACTTTTTTCAAAAACTCATTTGGTGTAGAGTCAGCAAGCTTTTCGACGATTTCTGACGCATTGTCACCTCTCTAGAGATTGCAAGTTGATAGATGCGGGACGGTTGGAACTTTTTGTCAAATAACTCTATTTTGTGGCTTCCCATCAAGCCATTTCACGATATTCGCAAATGCAATATCTGATCTTTTCACTAGTGACTCTGTAGTAGCAAAACCAACATGCGGGGTAAGCACAGTATTTTTTGCCTTCAGTAGTACGTAGTCTTCAGGCAATGGCGGCTCCTGTTCATAGACATCAATTCCAGCACCTGCGATGACATCATCATTCAAAGCCTGTGCTAAATCTTCTTCATTTACTACACCACCTCTAGCAGTATTTATCAAGATTGCAGAGGATTTCATTTTTGCAAATTCCTTCTCTGACAAGAGATTAGTAGATTCATCGTTTAATGGCAAATGAACAGACACAATATCGCTTTTTTCAAGTAATTCATCCAATGAGACATACTTCATTCCCAGTTTTTTGCATTCTTGCTTTTCCGAACGATTATATCCCAACAACTCACATCCAAATGCATTTCCTATTTGCGCTACTCTTGTGCCTATTGCGCCCGTACCCACAACACCTAAAACTTTATCTCTAATTTCGTTTCCGATTAGGCCGGTTTTATCTTTCCCATCTCTTGTAGCCTTGTCTCCTTCACTCAAATATCTATAAAGAGAAATTATTAATCCGAAAGTTAATTCTGCAACAGCATCAGTCGAATATCCAGCCGAATTTGACACAGCAATTCCTTTTTCCTTACATTTCTCTATGTCTACATGATCAAAACCAGTGAAAGCTACGGAGATCATCTTCAAATTATCTAATTGATCAATAATCATTCCAGGGAAAGGCAAATTGGTCAACATCACAACTTCGGCATCTTTCGCCCTGTTGACAATTTCATCTTCCGTTTCTGGCCTGTCTTCATATATAATAACTTCATGGCCTAGATCTTGCAATACATTGACATGCTTTGTGAGCACTTTTTTGGATATTGCCAATGGTTCCAAGATTACTATTTTCATTTAATCGAAATTAAGAAATATTGTCTCAATTCTATCAAATGCTGAATGTTCTAGGAAGAAATATATGGATGTAGTTAGTTTTACCTATCGGGAGTGCATAGTAGACAGTGCTTGAACCTTGAGAATAACTATGCGGAAGGCCAAATCAAAGGATGGTGGAGCATAGTGGACATTGTCGGAACTTTTTTTAAAAATACGTTTAGTGTAGAGCTGGCGACATTTTCCGAGGTTTCCAACGCATTATCACCTCTCTAGAGACTGCAGGTTGATAGATGCGGGACGGTTGGAACCCTAATGAAATTAACCTATTGCCATACAGATATCTTTAGTATATAATTAGACAAATTTTCTTATCAACTTAACGTATAATTTATACTCTTTACTATGGAAACAATACTTTACGAAACGCCCATAATCCCAATTGCACCCAATGTAAATGAACATGGTATTTTTGGAGAAAGGAAGGCAATTGTATACGAGGCAAATTGGGGATCACACCAACAAGAAGGGAGCCTCATACACGACGAAATAGTAACTCATTGCGAGCAAGATGAGTACAAATTACAATTGATAAGAGAGAGGAGATCATTTATAAAGCCCTCCCAAGAACTTGGTGATTCAGAAATTCTTGATGTGACTTGGAAATTTTACATACTTCCCTACAATACCGAGGGTCATGATTATCGAGAAATCAAACAGGAAGCTACTGAAGGAGAACTTTCAGATATTACTGGAGTTGAAAGAGAGATAGTTGATTTAATCGAAGGAAGTGAATTTATACAAAATGACCAAGCAGCAAAAGCACAAATCGAGGCAATGCTGGAAATCACAATAGAGCTTTCCAATTAGTTTAATCCATAATAATGGACATTCACGGGTACGTTCGCTTCGCTCACTACCTGGACAAGTGTAGGAATTTTTTTTAGAAATTCCTTTAGTGCAGAACTGACAGCGTTTTCCGGGATTTCCAACGCACTATCGCCTCTCTAGAGATTGCAAGTTGATAGATGCTGGACGGTTGGAACTTTTTCAACTAATCGTTTGACTTCTTGCCTTTCCCGATCATCATTAGCCCCACTCCTCCTAGGAATACTCCTATTGGTACCAAACAAAGCAACAGTCTTTTAGTCATACTAGTACCTTTATCTTCCTCCTCTTCTTTCTTTTTATCCGTTTTGGGGTTGGTCTCTTCTTGGATCTCGCTCTGTGTTGTCAGATTTGCTTTTTCTACTTCTGTTATCTCCTCGTCGGTCTGATCATCAGATATTTCTATCCCTGTTTCCATACTCAACCCTAACTTTTCTAACAGCCACTCTGGAAAGTTCTCCACTCCTATCATTAGTGTCAGTATTCTCTCTGACGACTTATTTCCAAAACTACTAACCTGATAGTAGATTAGTTCTACTTCTCCTCTTGGTAGTGATGGATTGCTGATTATTAGAGTAAATTCTCCGTTAGAGTCGCATGTTGTTGTGTAATCATTGTCATCGTATTTAAAGTGTATTGTGTTTCCTACTTCGCATATTCCTTTGACTATTGGTGTCTGGGATGTGAAGTAGTAGTACAACTCTTCCATGTCTGGTACATTATCTATAAAGCCTAAATCCGTAATCACTACATTCAAGTCTTTAATACCAAGACCAAAATCAATCCTACTTTCAGAGTTGCCACCATATGATATCCATGTACTTTCACCTATTGCATTACTTGAACGTGCTTGCCAGTGGTAGTCTTTATTTGGACTTAGTCCAGATACTGTTACTACACCGTTAACAGGGGTACCAGAATATGTAACTACATTTCCCGCTTCCGTGACCGTATTGGTGAAATTTTCTCCTACCTCCTTAATCTCAACTTGCGGTACTAATGAATCTGATGCATTCGAAGAAGACATATTAAACTTTAAAACTACTGTCGTACTATCTATCCATGATCCCGTTGCTATAGCTGTAGTTCCATCCGAGTTGTATTGAACTAAAGAAGAAGGAAAATTTGGAACCATAAATTCATAAGCCCCAATATCGGGAGCCGTACCTTGGGGCACTGAATTACCTGCGTAATCTATTGTTAAACCCATATCAGTACCTGCATTTATTAATTCCGATGTACGTTGAAGTCGAAAATCTCCACTTACGGCATTAACGAAGAGAGGGTTGACAGAAATACCATTAGTATTTTCCATCGGCGTACTAAAGTCTGTTGTATTGTTATAAAAATTATTATTTGAAAGTGTGAGAAGATTTGGTGTTGATATTAATACCGCTATGCTCATGTTACTTAAATTTGTATTGTATAGCTCTGTATTATTAACTACATATAAACCTCGCGTATTATTGTAAAGTACACAGTTTTTTACACTTGCAGTTGTTCCTGTTCTTACCATGATGGCATATTTTGCAGTACCTAAGTTATTATATAAAAGGCAATTATTTACATTGAATTTTGTACCAACTACTATAAGATCAACTGCGTGATCTAGAGCTCCACTAATTTTCAATCTACTAAAATCAGTATCTCCCGTACCTAATAAATAAACTCCAGAATCTGTAGTATCAGAAACATATAATCCATTAGAAGTAATTGTATTAGAGCTGGAACTGTATAGACCATAAGCTCCGCCGTTAATGGTGATATTGGTAAGATTGACAACCTGGTTTCCGCTGAAATTAAGATTATAATTATTGCTTTCTATCAACGCTGTGTCTATTGTGTTGGTGCAAGAATTGCATCCAATGTTTATTCCAGTTGTCGTATTGTTTTGGACAGTAACATTGTTTATGCTTATTTGTGAGGTGCCAATATTTTGTATACCTGCAATATTATTATTAAAAGTACCAGTATTTATTGTGGCAGTAGCTGAATCATGAAGAGAAAATCCATCATCAAGATTGTAGTTACCAATAATATTATTATATGTGACTGACGTTGTATCTGCCTGTTTAAAAGCTTCATTACCGTTTGAATACCCCTCTACGTTATTGACTATTATATTATTGCACCCGTTATAGAGATATGTTCCCGATTGATTGACATTCCTAATGATTACGTTTTCTATGGTGATATAGTTCTTTCCAATCAAAAGAATTCCATAAGATCTTTGACCCGCTTCAATGTTTCCTCCTGTTGGATCGCTGCCAATATTTACATAGAGTTCATTGCTATACCAATCCCACTGATTACTTCCCAGGGTTGCATAGTTTCCATCGCTTAATATGAGATTGCTTGTTCCATTAAGAACAGTTTTGGCTTCAGTGGCGAGAGATATTTTGTAAATTGTCCCACCTACCAGAGTCCAGCTTCCATCTAGTAAGCTCGAACCATAGATTGTCGGTTTTACTCCACTTCCATAATCTCCAATAGTAATCGGGCTACCACTTATTCCAGAAGACGGGAATGACATCTGCTCTCTCCAACCCTCTCCTCTTTTAAATAAAATATTGTCTCCGTGGTTAAAGCTCGAGGTATTTACTTTGCTTATTGTTTGCCAAGCAAGATCTTCAGTTAATCCTGTATCCGTATCCAATCCTGTGGTAGCATCAACATAATAAGTAGCCGCAGAAGCTGATCTAGCATTAGCAATTAAAAAGAGAAAAAATACACACGCGAATAGAAACAAGTACTTTATCCTTGTAGACAGATAGATAGTTTTGTTTTTGTAGAATGATTGGACCATATACAAGCCCCAATAGGATATTAGTACTACCAGAATACAGGGAAATCAGTGGGACAACAAGGATATATTTCCAAGTCGAAACATATCCAAACCGTGAGAATAGCTATCCAGAGGATCGAATGGAAGAATGGTGGAGCATAGTGGACATTGTCGGAACTTTCTTCAAGAATTCGTTTAGTGTAGAACTGGCAGCATTTTCCACGATTTCCAACGCATTATCGCCTCTCTAGAGACTGTGAGTTGATAGATGCGGGACGGTTGGAACTTTTTCAACTAATCGTTTGACTTCTTGCCTTTCCCGATCATCATTAGCCCCACTCCTCCTAGCAATGCTCCTATTGGCACTAAACATAGTAACAGTCTTTTAGTCATGCTCGTACCTTTATCTTCCTCCTCTTCTTTCTTTTTATCCGTTTTGGGGTTGGTCTCTTCTTGGATCTCACTCTGTGTTGTTAGATTTGCCTTGTCTTCCTCTGTTATCTGTTCGTCAGTCTGATCATCAGATAGTTCTTCTCCTGACCCCGTATTCAGACCCAACTTTTCTAGTAGCCAATCAGGGAAATTCTCTATTCCTATCATGAGTGTTAATATCCTTTCCGATGATTTGCCACCCAAACTACTAACTTGATAGTAAACTAATTCTACTTCTCCTCTAGGTAATGATGGATTGCTGATTGTTAGAGTAAATTCTCCGTTTGCGTCGCATGTTGTTGTATAGTCATTCTCCCCATATTCGAAATGGACTGTATCTCCTACTTCACATATACCTTTAATCACTGGTGTTTGTGAAGTAAAAAAGTAGTATAGATTTTCCATGTCTGGAATATTGTCTATGAGTCCCAAATCTGTTATGACAGGAGTCGATGGAGCTTGCTCGATTTCGAAGGGGACTGTCGAGTATCCTCCTGTGTATACAAAATTAATCTCACCACTTGAATTTGACGTGCAGTAATTACCAGAACAGTTTGTTCCTGTGATATCGCCCAACACATTATTTGCTTTCACTAGATACTTCCGATTTGCTCGTAGATCCCCTACTATATGCTCTATGGAAACAGAACCTAGTGAAGAGGAGGATTCTGTCCAGGCCTTTCTGTATGTTCCTGTATTATTCCAGGTACTAATATCAATATTCATCCATTCTGAATATTCGCCACTACCAAAACCTCCTACTGGGATTACTGAAAGGTTCGCTGTAGTACTAGAAGGTGGCTTTGTGTTTCTAAACTTCCCGTCAGCATAGATTCTGACATCTCCTCCGATATCTATCTCATCTGTTCCTATGCTGTATGGTGGCTGGTATTCGTAGGCTCCTATGTCGGGAGTACCATAGATTGGATTTCCAAGTATATCTTGAGACAAACCAGAAATTGATATTCCCGAATCAATATCCGGAGAATTATACAAGAGTGATAAATCATAATTACTTTTATCAGAAAATAGCGGATCAGAAGAGTGGCCATTAGCGTCATAGCCTGCAGCTTGCCAGGAGCCAAGGCTATCATAATTAATTGAAGCAACTATGCCCAATCTAGCACCAGTATCGCGGTAGAAATTATTGTAGTTACTTGTAAAGCCAGTTTCCGAGCCAGTTTCTATCGTGACACCTTGAGCGTTGCTACCATACATAATATTATTTTTCAATATAGTCCCAGTTGCCAATTCGCCCACATTATATTTTGTAGAGTAAACGAGTCTATTTGTTAATGATGAATTTGACCAGATAGAATTATTGTACACAGGAACATCTTTTACTCCCTTGATTCTTACTGATGAAGTTGCGTTGCTGTTTATTATTCTATTGTAATAAACTCCTCCAGATGTATATGCTTCTCCCGTACCTTTAATTACAACACCGAAACCCAAACCAATAATAGTATTATATCTAATTATTCCGTTAACATTTTGACTATAATAAATACCATGCGCACCTGAGCTGGTTGCCCCAGGGTCATAATATATTGGTCCATAAAGCGTGTTATTTTCAATAATTGCTCCATTCAATTTTCCGCTACCAGCAGTAGGAGTGTCCGTTCCTATATTAAGGATCATGTTATCAGATCTACTTTTAAATGTATTTCCTATTATCTGCAATGTACCCCCATCAGTTCCTGTTGATCTAACTAAAATCTGCCCCCTATCTACGGTAGATTGAGTATCAATAGTATTATTTCTCACTAAAGGGGAATCTTGATCTTGAAGAAAAATAGTAGCATAGTCCATATCTGCTGCCGTAGAAGTAATTGTGTTGCCATCAATATCGAGATCCCAAGTTCCCGCACTAAAAAAAATGGCTTCATTTGTTGTTTTAGTAAAATTTATTACATTATCTTTCATATCAAATGTGCCAGATCCTCCCAAAGTTAATACCAGACTTGAAGTTGAAGATGTTGTGGTGATTGTGTTGCCACTAAGCTCAACATTATCTCCAGAATCAACCTGAAAGAGGATTCCACTTGTAGTGCCAGTAACAATATTTCCTGTGAATATTACGTTCCCAGTAGTAGCGGCTTGTTGAAAAATTCCATTGCCTCCACTTGGAAAGTTAAATGTGTTGCCTTGCAGTGTAATATTTCCAGAACTTGGATTGTTATAAAATGCCCTGTTGGCAGATGTCATTGTAAAAGTTGAATTTTGTATGGTAATATCACTACCCCCGGCATTATTTATCATGACACCAATAGATCCTGAGAATGTGACATCATTAAGAGTTTTGTTAACAGCATTAGAATTAATACTGACTACAAATGTTCGTGTTCCTTCAGAGTCAAATGTAAACCCGTTAATCACCGTAGATTCTGAGCTTACTAGCCGAAGGGCATAAGATGCTGCTCCTGAACCACGAACTATAACTTCACCATCAGCATTCCATGTGATACTTTTTGAGGCATTCCAATAGGTATCCTCTGCATACGTTCCGGCACTTACGTTAACAGTATCGCCGTTTGCGGCAGTAGCTTCAGCCTTTTTGATTGTCAACCAGGGAGTCCCAGAACTCCCATCACCAGTAGTATCATTTCCTGTCTTTGTAACATAATATGTTCCCGCAGAAGCTGACCTTGCATTAGCAACTAAAAAAAAGAAAAAGACGAGTGCGAATAATAGCAAATACTTTGTCTTTGTAGATAGATATATGGCTTTATATTTGCAGAAGAATTGAACCATAGATAAACCCCAATAGGATATTAATACTATCAGAATACAGAAAAATCAGAGGGACAACAAGATGAAATTTTTAGTTTAAAATGTACCCGAGTCGCGAGGATGCCTACCAAGGGCATCAATCGAAAGAATGGTGGAGCATAGTGGACATTGTCGGAACTTTCTTTAAGAATTCGTTTAGTGTAGAATTAGCAAGCTTTTCCACGATTTCTAACGCACTCTAACCTACTCTACAGGCAGTGAGTTGATAGATGCGGGACGGTTGGAACTCAAGC
>Ga0114923_10001622_pt1 | contig 15523 bp, 6 predicted proteins | sample SumtaG_FD_89578 | JGI IMG/M metagenome (GOLD analysis project Ga0114923, IMG submission 89578) | Deep subsurface microbial communities from Indian Ocean to uncover new lineages of life (NeLLi) - Sumatra_00157 metaG | ecosystem: Environmental > Aquatic > Marine > Oceanic > Sediment | place: near...
AATCGCCTACACCGGATTCCGTAAGTGGTACTTCAAGGTCGAACGTGAGTGCCATGTCGGAATCCTCGAAGACCTCCACATGCTCAATATCCCACTCAAAAGTTCCTGAATCACTTGTCAGTGAAAGTACTAGGCAAGATGCTTGGAAAATAGCAATGTCAAATTGTTCTATAATAGATATGGCAGAATCTATGAGTGTCGTTGTCCAAGAAGTTCCAGTCATATTTGTACCGGAGAAAACCGTTGCTTCAAGTATGGCACTTGTATCGATGCTATGTCTAATCCCCAATTTTAGAGATGGGGAACGCACGGTTTCGAAGTCCATGATAATACTATCAACATCCCCTGCTGAATCACCCTGAACCTGAAAGTGCAGGGAGTTCCCATCAGAAGAGAAAGTGTCCATTGTTTCATTTTCCCACAGTCGGATGTCATTATCAGATTCAAATCCTCTTGATAGAGCCTGTGATGAGGATTGTAATGTTGGCGTATCTGTACTCTTGATCCAATACAACGAGTATGATGAGTCTTCACTCATTGATTCTCCTTTGAAGTATATCGCTGAAACGCTATCTGGTAGGGCAAATATTCCAACTTGGGTTTCATTAAGCCAACCCAAGCTACTGTTCGAGCCAGTTGTTGTGACAATAACCTCGATGTTAGAGTTAGTAACCGTACCACTGACCATGAGGTAATCCGAAGTGATGCTCAAGGATTCGATACCCAGATCGAATGAGGATGTGGTGTTTTCTTCTTGGATAACGGAAAAGTACGAGTTATCATCAGAGTAGGTCACATCTGCATTGAATGTGGTCAGTGTGGTTTCATTGGAACAACTACTTCCGAACTTCCCTCCTACAGAGTAATCCTGATCAACAGAATCTACGGGGTTAATCCTAGTATCATGCTCAACCTCATTCCAGTATGAAATAAGACCTTGAAAATCATTACCAAAAATATTAAGGCCAAATGAATTTTCTCCTGCGATTCCTCCATTGAATAGATTATACAAATCTGCGATATTTCCAGTAAGAATATAGGTGACCTTTTCAACCATGCTATAGATGCCTTCATTTGTATCAGGGCTGAGAACTGTTACAAGACCGCGACCAGAACGGAATGTGGCTTCACCATAATTCCCAGTGATAGACTGGCTATATTTGTGGACTATACTGCCACTTATGGCACTGAAGTCAAGTGCGTAATCAGATGAAACTACAGGGAATCCAATTCTACTGTAAAGTGGTATCGATTCTTGATGAAGACTGGATGAGTGAATAAGTATCTCCTTGCCTGTCAGTACCGCAAGCCCTGCACCAACAGAGGGCAATCCTGCATATTTGGAAAGGATGTTGTTCAGGCGTTCAGGTTTATGTGCGCGTTCCCATTCGATAATATTGTTAAGCTCAAGGAGTCGGATATCCTGAGAACCCTGTGTATTTCGTTCCTTGTCAAGAATCCTTATGGTGTGCTCAGATGCGTAAGGAGCGAATTTATCCGTGGTGAGATACACAATGTAGTTAGCATCCCAAGTACCACCATCGTATTGCTCGATATCACCGGTATGCTGGAAGTACATCCGTGAACCATCTTCGAAGAACTGACCTGATTTTCCTCCGCCATCTGTGCGTGTTCTGAAACTGTCTATCGAAACATCTTCTAGGACTATCTCACCATCGACCTCAACATCGAAGCGTAGGAAACCTCTTGGAGTAGCGGAGTGAGAGGGTCTATCAAGTACGTCAGAAGCTGCAAGAGCGAATGTGAACGTAAGACTGCCTTCGCTTGAACCTGCATTGGTAACAATCTCTAGATAATCATTGGTTGAACCACCAAGAGTTAGCACTTCACTTTTGTTTAAGGCATCGTTGTATGTTCCTTGATATGTCACACAATCCATGTCAGTTAAAGTGCCTGAACCTCCAAAATTGATAGCTTGCAACAACCTAGTTATTGTTCCTGTTGATACTCCATCCCTAGTGAATTGAGAGAATCCAGAACGTTCTATTTGATAATCATCCGTTATACTTTCAAGGGGTGCATTACCTATAGTGACTAACTGATTTCCACTGGTTAACCAATTTTTGAGAAGTGGGGTTTCAAAGAATGAAACAGGTACACTTGGGTCAGTAACAACAAGTATTCCATCCATACCACTCTTCAGCATTGAAGGAGCTTGAGAATGAGTGATGAACCTCACGTTATCATAACCCAGACCTTGAAAAGCCATTTTGTAGATCGTTTCTGTTTCTTGGTTTTCAGTGAGGATTACAATGTTTGGTTCATCATTGAGGGCCATTCCGTAAGGAAGCACGATGTTAGATTCATCATAATATCTCTCAATGTACACATCTGTGGCATTTGTAGTGGTATTGAATGTGGTGACTACGAGTTCTATCTTGGACATATCCAACAAATCAGGATACAACGAGATAGAGCCATCTAAGGCAGCAGTAAGATTTGTGAAGACACTATCTGCATCATTGTCAAGAGCGAACCCACTAACATAACCTATCTTCTCTCTACCTTGGATGTCAGCTGATGAATGGATTTCTGTGAATATCCCAATATCCTCAATTTGATTCCCATCAATGCTGAGTCCATCCATACTAGGAAGTGTCCAGAATGCAATCTCTTCTGAAAGTTGGAATCTTACGGTGACATACTCACCCTTCTTGACAGATAGTGGTCGATTCAAACGTACCTCTGAGATTCCAGTTCCGCTGAGAGTGATCGAACCTGAAGCAGTATTCGTACCTGCTGATACCTCTATATCAATGAACCCTTCCCCTGATGCAGAGAAACTAACTATGTTGATTTGACCACTTTCTCGGATCATGATTCTTTGTTCTAGAGTACTGGAAGTGCTTATTGTTCCACTAATATCTGATGGTGAAATTGGATTCGATAAGGTGGTATATTGTCCTGATTCTTGCCAATATGCAAAATCAATGAAGAATGGCCAATCGTCTGCAAGATTATCAAGGATGGATTCAGAAAGTGCTGTTAGTCCTATCGACCGTCCGAAGTAATCAAGGAGGGATTTGTTAGTGAAGTCGAATAGTGACTCCTTGATGAATGCTGGAATGATTGGAACGTAAGTTTCATACCCTAGGTCTTGGTCAATGTGAAGTTCTCCAATTTCGTAGTCCTTTAGAAAAGCAGAGTTCCTGCCCTGTAAAGTACTTAGATATGAAAGAAGACTATAGAAAATCGTCATGTCCATATTTTGAATTAAAGGACCAGGGTCGATGAGACCAAGCATGTATAGGAACCACCATGCACCGTCTGAGAACATATGAGCTCTCTTGCTCAATTCCACCCTCAATCGGGAATACTCTGAAAGCAAAAGGTTCGCTTCACTTAGTTTTGCGAATGTATTTTCAGTATGACGATTACGTTGCTCATTGACTTTGTAGAAATCAATTAAGTCTATCACTGGTTTATTTTTCCTTACATGTAATATCCCAGTTCCCAATGCTTCGACAATTCCTTTTAGGTAGTCTGCTTTTGCCTTAAAGGCATCCTCAACAGATACGTCGCCAGCTAGTTTGGCAAGATTCTGAATACCTAAACATATACGAGCAAAGTTGTTCACAAGTGTTGCTAGATATCCGCGCTCAGTATGTTCAGGGATAACAGTATTAGGTTTGATGTCTGTAAATACTTGTACTTGATCACCATTTTCAACTGTGTATCTAATATGAAAAGAGAGCCTTTGATTTTTTCCTTCAACAAAAAAGGAGGGCCTTTTTCCATTTGTCAAGCCTAAAGCATGTTTGTCGGAGAATATGTTGAAAACATTCTTGTGCTCCGAGAATAGATAAGTCCCATCAGGTAATATGCTTACAACATCAGGAAGAGCACCAGAGGTGGCATAAGCTTGGAAAAGATGTATAGCACCACTTTCCGAAGTCGTTTTGTAAGCATCATATATAGAGCTTAGGAATGAAGCGAAATTCTCGGGTGTAACTCCTGCAACTCCAATGACACTCGCTTCTTCGGGATTTAATCCTAAAACGCCAATCTGCTGACCAGAATAAGTTCTAGGCCAATTTGCCCGTTCTATTCCAGTTGCTTCAAAGTACTGTTCATTGCTACTCATCCCATGTTGCTTTGCAATGAAGAACGCCGTAGTTTCCCGTAAAATCATACGAAGTTGCTGCGCCCTCTCGGGATTGATAGATTCACTTATGGACTCTGAAGAATGCTCTGAAACAAAATCGAATATACTTTTCCATATCGTTCCAATTTGAACCTCCATATCTCTGTAATCAATGGACTCCCCTGCGTCCATATAGTTCTCAGATATAATATCTATTAATTCAAACCGGAGCTCTAGTATACCTCTTTGCCCCTCAGGAACGAGTTCTAAAAGACGGATCCGCGATATTTCCAACTCAGGATTCGCTATTGGTTCTCCATCGATGAAGATTGTCAGGGGACCTCGGAATATTATACTATCTTCGTTTTCCAGTAATAATCCTCTGCGAAGAACAGTGGGTCTGGATTTTAGTTTTATGGCTTCATAATTTCTTAGTGTTGTTTCTGTATAGAACCCAGTGATCCCTGAATGACCTTCAATATTCTCTAGACCAGTTTGGGACAATTCTGATATGGTGATTGTAAGGTCATGATATGGGTTATTCGTATCACTGATTGTATCTAAGCTCGAATAGATTGGTGTTCGTAGCCCTTTCTCATGAATGATACTGACATCACCAAGAAAACTAAGCAAGCTTTGAAAGTATTGGATAATTCCGGTTTCTATGATTAAAGGTTTCAACCCTGCCATTTTTTGTTCGACCCAATCAGTCACTATCTGAGATAGTGGTGCAATCTTTACGGTGTCTTCATCTGTTAATCTGAGTCTGAAATTCATTTCTTCTCTGGAAGCCCATTCCATTACAATTTCGTATAGCTCTCGTTCAGGGAATTTGTCGACAAGATCACCAATTCTTTGAATCCCCTGCCAAGGTGACCCGTCTTCGTACAATATCTCAATGCTCGGATTCAATGGTATGTTCGTGAAATGGGGGTCTTTCGAGAATAATTGATAATCTCCACCTTCACTTGCGATTGAATCTATCAGTCCTTGCTCTTGAAGGTAGCGAGTACCACGCAATTCAATTGTATGTGATAAGGAATCTAGGCTTTGGAACCCCATTGCACTCTTTAGAGCACCCATCCTACTCTCAAAAAAGTCTGTGAATTTATATTCACCGTGCTTTTCGTATTTGAATCTTCCATTATTCCAATCAAGAACCATTTTTCCCTCAAGTTCAAGTGCAGCATTGACAAGTGGAATTGTTCCAATATAGTGCCGGTTCGGATCTCTTTGTTTTTCCTCACTATCCCATTGTATAGTTACACCTGTAGTCAATCTCCTGTTGATGAGAAGGGTCAGAACGATTTTCTTATTATTGGGGCCAAACGATGATAATGGAACATCTACTGCACTTCCAGCTGTGAGGTATGTTTTCGCGATATCTGCTCTTAGAACGCCAACTCTCTCTACAGTTAGTACACCTTCACTAGCTGATAATACTAATACTCTTACATTTGTGCGTTTTCCATCTCCCAGTTTTATTGTTGCAGATGTTTCATGTATCAAAGAAACTGGTCTATCCCCATCATTATAGCCGAAAATTGCTAGACCCTTATCTTTGTTATCTGCACTGGTTGCGCCTGAGAATCCTTCTGTAACAGTTTCAATAATGACATATTTCTGATATTCTTCAGCAAAATAAGCTCTCCCTAAATAGTCTAAGAACATTGCTTGTCTATCGGCGCGTAGTTCATTGGACAATTTGATGAACTCGTTATACTCAGTTGGATTATTTTTCTTAAGCTCTTCCAAATTCGATGTAAGCCCATCACTGAAAACATACTCTTCAATATCTAACGAGCGAATCATATCAATTAGATATTCAAGGTTGGATTCATCTACAGGTTTAAATAAGTCGTCTAGTGTTTTTCGCCCTTCTCTTCCTAGACAATTCATGAGTAATTCACCCATTGTAGATTGAAGTCTTTCCATAATCTGGGATACTGTAGCTACTTCGTAGGGAATAACTTCTTGATTCTCACCACGAAATATTTGGTTTGCTTTCAGCATTAACATTAGCGCAAGACGACTTGAGAAAGGGATGTCTCGTTCCCTTCTTGATGCGCCAGTACGCAGTCGTTGCGAGTCCACCAACCACAATGCATAAAGAAGAGCCTTAGCTTCATTCAATATTGGACTATCCTCTGGAACATTCAAGAGACCCAGTCCATTAATGAAGTAATGAATATCAAGTTCATCCATCTGTGTAGGATGATTAATGATCTCAGATGTTGCATCAATTGTGAGAAAATCAACCAACCCATTTAGAAGACTATTTCTTGCATCCCTAGACATATCTCGTATGTCACGAATCATTCGTTCTGCGGAAGGTAAGTGACCATTTTTATCAGGAGTTCGCCAACTCGCAGAACCTCTTTCGCGTAATTCATCTTCAATGAACTCGAATTTAGTAACTTTGATTAGATCCAGTTTTCTTGTACCATCCAAACCTTCAGAGTATATCTCGCATGAACCAGAATCTCTTCCAATAACATCTCGAATGACTCTGACACCAGTACCAATTGCATTTTTCGCTATCTCTAAGAAAGCTGATAGTTTTGAACGCAATGGGGTCACTTCGTTCTCTGCAATTTGGTCAAAGATTCTAGATGCAGTTTTTGAAACAAAGAACTTGCTCTCTGGAAGGCTTTCCAGATGGTAAGCATCGAACTCTACGAACCCTTCACTGATTGGAGCAGGTCTTTCTGAATAAGAGGTTAGATCGAGAACATCAAAAACTAGGAACGCTCCATTGAAAGTTTCGAATCGAATCTTGGTTTCGAGATCAAAATTGAGTGTACTAGCCCAAGTATAGATATCCCTTCCAAAACTATATTTTGCAATCTCCGGCAAGTAGTAGTCATTAGTTGGTTCATATTCTTTAACTGGATCACTAATCTCATCGGGAAGTGAAGCTACTTCAGTTTCTACATAAGATGTCCACATTGTATTTAGCAATGCAAAATCTCGTTCTGGATTAAACTGCCATTCATTAGGAATAATTTCTCTTGGTTCACCCATAGAGTTAGCGACCATGATAACACCTGCACCAACTTGGCCAATGATCAAGCATATCATCAATATTGAAAGAATCCGCATCATTTTGCTTCCTTTCGCATAGGACAATCCTATCCCTAGTACAATGAATGAAGCTAAGAAGCCCAACAATGGAGATAGTTGATTTTCATCTCCTTTGGGTTCATCTCCTTCTGATATCTCAAAGACCAACGTTTCTTCAAGCACATAATCCGATTCAGAACTGACGACCCACTCACAAATTTCTCCAGCCTTAATTACTGGAGTATACTCTTCATGAGAACTTTCCAAGATACCTGCATAATTCTTATCCAACTTGATAGCAGCAAGGGTTTCTGAGATAGTAGCATAAGCAGACACGGTACGAGCACTTGTGTCCACCACTGCATCAATCTCATTCTCCATGGCATGAATCCTTTCCGCACCACGCTCAACTGCGAAAACAGCATCCAATCTACCAAGGTCTTTCAGAACATCAAGGGTCTGTTCAGTTTTCTCTAACGAGGGCCCAAGGTCACCAAGGAACAAACCTGAAGCCATATCATACTTTGACTTGATTTCATCAACCATTGAGTCTGTATCCACTAGCAAAGACAAAATCGTAGGACGTTCGGATTCGTTCTGGATCATCAACTGGAACGTTTCAATAATCTTCTCTTGTTCACCCAAACTCAAGTACTCGAAGCCATCATTATATTTCTCATACGACTCGAAGTGGGTGGAACCCCAAATGAGCTCAGGATTGTCTTCACCTATGGCATGTTGTAATACTACACTGGAATTAACGTCTAGAGGGTGAATTCCAACAAGCTGAATGCTACCCAGTTCAGCAGCAGTTTTCAGGGCCCAATATTTTGTGTCAAACACGCCATCTGAGAACCAAGTATCAAAATTGTATAACCCTGCGGAGAATTCTTCCAAGTAGATTGTAGCTTTCTGTTTTACCTGATTATCCAGATGCCCCATCAGATTCAATATCCTCAGACACTTGAAGGTGGTTTCGATCTCAGAATATCTAGATGAGATGTCCATCTTGAAATCACCATCTGGGGTTTGCAAACTCTTGACATACAGTGCAATCTGGTCATATTGCCACCTAGAACCATCATGTTCAGTATCTTCCAGCTCTACAAGTAATTCAAGACCTTTTATGGTGGAGTCCAATGAAGACCTCCCACCGGGCCACTCAGCATACCCGTTCCCATCGAACGAGGCAGTAACCAACTCGATAATCTGCATCTCATCCATGCTATTCCCTGTTACAGTAGAATAGGACATAGCAGATGCTGATGCCAATATTCCAGCAACAACTAGGACTGTGAACAATCCTAGCGTTTGTACAAATCTATGTGCTTGTATAGATCTATCCATGTTTCGAACCCTCTAAATTTTTGAAAAGGAAGGAGCAGAAAATTACAGGAACATCAGTGCCCCTTGTACTGCTGCTCTGTTTGATAATGTGGTTTTGATCGAACTTGCTGTGGAAATCATTCATGAAACGATAACCACTCGGGAAAGTGATAAACGGGAAGTCTTGTGTATTGCTCATACTACAGGACATGATTTGAAGCTCTCTCATACTCGTAGCTCCTCCCAGATGTGTATTCCAATATTACATTTCGTTATTAACATTCTTTTTTTATTGAGGAAATGTAAATATCGGTGAAAAGAAATCAGCCTCTTGATGACAGAAGGTAAATTTGCACCTATTGAACGAGAACTGGCAAAGGTCTTAGGACTGACGGGATTTATTGAGTCACTTATTATGATCCAAGAGGCCGGAGGAGAAATGGATAGAGTCGACCTAGTCGTAAGTAAACATAACAAGGCGGGGATTGCTTCTGAAAGCTGTATAACAAAAGTACGCAATGCTTTCAATAAATACAGTCTTGTGGTTGAAATCGTTGTAGACCCTTCTCCAAACCGTGGGGGAAATAAAATCGTAATGCAGATGACTAAGAAAGGAGATCGGCTAACCACACAGATAAGAAAGGCTCTAGAAAAGCTGTCTTCATAAGAAACATGCTCATATCTAGAAATGCGCTCAATAACGGTCTGATTTTCATATGGGATATAATAGTTCTGATTGAAATATCGTGAGCTGATTAAGTTTACAATTTTATATTTGAATCCAGAAGGATGTGTCCCGATTCCGAGTTCGACCTTTATTCCATTGACCTGTATGGAAGTATATTTTCTACAAGTGCAATTTGTCTTCTTCATTTCTTCAACTACACGTATCGAACAAGATCGGGACACATGAAACATGATATAGTGAGAGAATTCAGGTATACATGATAATCTCAAAATGAAGAATTTTATTTCGTTGGGGGATGAAAATAAGAATGGATTTTCAATGTGGCTTGTTATTGCGTAACCGCAACTCCCACCAAAGAACATACTGTCTTCTCACTTTCTCCATACCCGTTCACAACAATGAATCCTCATAACAAATAATCTTATATAATTTTGGTCAATTCCACACGTACAATAACGCTATTGCACCCATGGGTACAGTATCGTTATGATACCCCTGTATGCAGAAATGCTTAGATGATGGATTGTTAACAGATAGAGTCGAGGAATAAGGTAGTTGTTGTAAACGGATATTTTGTCCAGTTCTCTACCTCATGCCTCGTTATGTTTTATCAAAGACGATCAAGACAAATCCCCTGACGAAATTCATCAGAGCATAACTCCTAGAATATGCGTCAAATAGAACACGAGAAGGTCTTCACTAAGAGTCATCGGTGGTGCAATATTAGCTCCTACAAATTGTGACTTCTCAGGTGTTTCATTGGAAACTGGGGTAGCCCCGAACTCACGGATAGAGTAACCTGTTGAGGGATGCCACGAAGGATCCAAATTTTTTCGAGTTCGGGACATCATTAGTTTCCGTTTGAAAGGATATCTGTTCTTGTCATCCAGATAAGGAAAGCTCAGTTTCAATGATAGCTCCTTATTCCTGCTTACTTGTAGATCGTCAGCTGCCATATCTAATCGTAGGTTTGTTTCTTATTGGATTCTTACCCTAAAGCTTTCCAACGTTATGACACGTTATTTCCTAGTAAAGAAGGTGCAATAGCCTTTATTTTGTTTGAATGAATAACTATAATCATTCAGATTGTGACATTACGAGCCCATAAGACACAACCGTATTACGTGATGCGCAATAATGCACACAAATTTCAAAAAAAGATTCGAGCGCGCATATTGGTAAGGAGAATTGGATGGCAGGTAAATGGGAGCTTACAGTAGCGGGGTATGGGGGTAGGAGGGAATGTTACGAAAAACTAGCCCACGCACCTGCCAATCATACATCTTTATACTTCCTAATAAATCCGTTAGCTGTACATCTGTACCCATATCTGAAACTGATATCTACTGCTCTACTGTGATTGATATATATCCTTCACATGGATTATGTATACTGTTTATATCGGTTTGACCATTACATACCAATATGGCAACATTAGTGATCCATTGGGGCAGAGGCACAAAGTCCGATGTGGAACGAACGAAGAATCAAATCGAGTTCGGACTTGGTGGGAGAAAGAAACTCAACAAGCAAGAGAGTGCTATGTTCAAGAAATTACACCCGGATGTTGGTTTTTCAGTATCATTATATGGAAAATTAACGGTAGAATAGATGGAAGATTCGATGATAGGTAGTAAATCAATCTCATTATTCCTTCAGGATTTAATCCATTCAATATCAAATCTATCGGATTCAGTTTATCTGGTTGGATCAAGAACTCAGAAAAAGGATAATGTTGAAAGTGACATTGATTTAATTGTGATAACATTAGAAGAATCAGGATTCAATGAAATTCGTTACTCGACAAAAGAGATATCCAAGAAACATAGAATCAGATATGATAATGTAGATTTGAAGCTGTTCACCATAGATGAATTTGATAAAGCAATTCATTCTAAGGACCATTTCTTTCTCTGGAATGCAATTAGTAATGGAGAACTATTGCATGGCAAAGCGATTAAAGTTCCCTTCATCGCCGCTTATTTGGAAGAAGGGCTTAGTTATTGGATATCAAAAATAAATGAAGCATGTAGTTTGTTAGATGATAAAAAATCTGGACAAATTGCAGGATATCATATCTATGCAGGTTCTGCGTGGTTTTACTTTGTAGAAAGAAACTTTGTGAAAGCCAATAAGCTCATCATGAATAAGGAAACCTTTCTTCGAAGTCTATTTGGTGAAAATTATCAAATTCTTAAGACAAATTACAACAGAATCAGGAAAAGGAAAAGTAAGCAGGGCACAATTAAGCTAAGAAGTCGCTCTAAGAACCATTTCTTTTTATCAGATTGCCCAAGACAATTATGTGACATAGTTGGGAAAGAAGTTGAGAGAATCTATCGAAACGCAGTTTTGAAAATTGAACAATTCTGAAAACGTTAATCGATACAAGAATATACACTCCAAAACCTCCAATATTTAGTGAATATTTCAGCTTTATATGTGATTAAATACACAATAATATTATTGTAAAAGATATCGAAACAATGGGTAGAGGTTTATTAATTGGGTAATCGTGGTAGAAAGGAAATCATCATTCTGTTTTTACTCCTTCTATTTCAGAGTGGTATGATCGTTTCATTTCAAGAAGTGAGTGAATCCTGTTATACTCCAAAATCTATACCAAGAAACGCCAGTTTAGCAACTTTAGGGGATTTCGTCAATTATACACCTAGTGACCCCATAATCATATCAAACGATGATGATTTTTTCAATAATAACTTTGAAGGAAATGGTACTGAGATGTCCCCCTATACTATAGAGTACCTAAACATAACAGTTGAATTCGATTCGGATGTTGCAATCAGAATCACCAATACCAGGAAGCATTTCATCATAAGCAATTGTTTCGTTTCCACCGATGCTTACAGCTATCCTGGTCTTATAGTAATTGAGAATGCATCCAATTGGAAGATTCAACAAACGATAGTTGTCGGAATAGGAATGGGAATCTATTCTGATTCTTGCAGAGATGTATCTGTAGTTGATAGTTGTTTCATTGGTTTATGGTCAGGGATTTGGTTTTTAGATTCAAAAGAAGTTTTGATTTGGAATAATGAGTTTACTAATAGTCAAGCACATAGTATTATTATTGAATCGATAACAGAGTGTGAGATTCTAAACAACACTTTCTCAAAAGACAGTATGGGGGTATTGGCCGCCTATGTAGTTCAAACAACAATCACAGGCAATCTCTTTGTGGGGGGAGTCCACGGAATAGAGTTCTATCAGGTGAGAGAAGGGCTAATCATTAAGGCTAATGACTTCGTGAATTTATCATCTAATGGAATAAGTAGTACATCTGTATTTTCAAGTAGTACATCTGTATTTTCATATAGTACTACTAATAGCGGTATCGAAGCACTTCCGATTAATACTGTGATAGAGTACAATACTTTTGTAAACTGCTCTACGGGGTTTTTGTCAGAATTCGATGGATCAAATTTATTTTCGAACAATACTATCATTAACTGTCGAGTGGGAATTAACCTTGGTGACACAGGGAATAGAATTGTGGGTAATTATATTCACGATTCTACCGAGTATGGGGTTTTTCTTGAGAATGCACACCAGAATCGAATTTACGGAAATATAATAATTAACAGTGGTACACTAAATGGTTTCGACGAAGATGGAGAAAACTTCTGGGATGATGGTGAGGGGGAGGGCAATAGTTGGAGTGACTATAATGGAACAAATATCTATTCTATTATGGGTAGTTCCAATTCCTCTGACCGATGGCCTAGTAGATCTGGCGCTCCATACATCTCAATCATCAATGAAACGGAGATTGTTGTTGGCATATCTGGAGTGAACATAACTTGGTACGCTTTTGATTCAGATCCACTATCGTATAGCATTATTATGAACGGAACTATTTTGAGAACAGAAACTTGGGATGGTACTGATATCATCTTTACTCTACAGGGATTAGAACCGGGTGTATATAACTTCACAACAATTGTGATGGACGTATTAGGATTGTCATCATCAGCGTCCACATTTGTTACTTACATACAGGAAGATGTTACTTTGTACATTGCAGTTATAGGGGGGATAATGGGAGTTGTAATACTCTCACTTACTCTGTTCCGGCGAAACACTAGAAAAGGATTCCAAAGGAGTTAGTAAAGCTATGAATCCAACCCAATATGAATGTCATACCAATCACCAGGCCATCCTTGTACACCATTAATACCCACGAGTTTGATTCTGATGTAATAGGTCTTTGTTGAACCTGCAGAATATGCAACAGCACAATCATCACCTCTACCAATGGATTCGTCCTCTCTCACCTTTAGGTAATTATCATACAGACGAACTTCAACCATGAGATCGGGATCACACATAACTTCAACTGTAATAATATGTCCTCCGTAGACCACGACCTTATACCAATCTTCCTTACTTACTGGGTCGATTCGCCACAGTGGTTCGTCGTATCTTGCATATGAGCCTAAAGGATATCCAGAGAAGACAGTTGGTGCTGTTTGTCTTGTTGTAGATATATCTGTATCAAGAAAGTCCATTATTTCCAAGCCATCTACTCGTCCACAACCATAAGAATTATCAAATCCATGCTCAATATCTCCCGGAACATCGACAGCGGACGCCCATAATAGCTGTTTCACATCTGGGTTTCCATCATAATCGCTATCATCAGCTAAAGTAGGGTCGGCTTGAAGCAATAGAGCAACTACACCTGCTACAAACGCGGTCGAAGGAGAGGTTCCACCTACTTCATCGTAATTATTATGATCACCACCAGCCTCAGCACATAGAATATTATGACCTGGCGCCATTATATCTGGTTTGTAATAACCTTCAGGTGTTGTGTCGGAATAATCTGAAGGACCTTCGCGGCTTTCGTAGTATTTAGCCCAACCGCCTTCTTGAGGATCTTGTACATTACCAACCGTGATAGAATACTGAGCCGTACCGGGAGTTCTAATAGGTCTAGGAGATGTCGAAAAACTCCCAGCAGTTGTGATGCATATTAGACCTTCATCTTCCACAAGAGAATCAACAGCGCTTGCATATGGATCAGCGCTATGGGCAGACCTAGGGTTTCTTACGTCTGACAATGAAATACTTACAATGTCGATCCCGTCAGTTCCATAGTCATCTTTGTGAACAGCTATCCAATCGCAAGCGTTTAGAAAAGATTCTGCACTTCCAACACCAGTTGAATTCCACATACATATTATTACTAATTCAGCACCCGGTGCTACTCCTTCATGAGCACCGGTTCCAGCAACAATGCTTGCCATACTAGTACCGTGTCCAGTAGGACCATTATCATAACCAGTAATAGGAGGTGTGAAAACTTCCCCAGTTGTGACATCTACAAAAGCAACAATCTGATCATCATCAAATGATTCATGGTCCACATCACATCCACTATCGATTATTGCTACTGTGATTCCCGACCCATCTAATGAATAGGGGGAGCTATAAAGGTCATCGATATTGGATTCAGATATTGCATCATCTATCTGAGTTTCAAGAGGTGCATTACTCGAAATAATGGATTTCACATCTTTCTCCAAAACTAGACTCTCTATTTGGTTTCGAGTTACAAATGCTTTGAATCCATTTAGTGTGCGGTACTTCTTCCCGATGTTCAGATTACCATAGAGAGATTCAAGTTGAAGAATGGAGTTTTCTATACCTTCAAACTCTCCGGAGATGATGACATCAACCAGATCATCTTGTTCTGCTTCAGGTAGTACGTCTAAAACAAGATAGTTTCCTAATTTGTGATGATCAAAGTAATTAGATTCCTCAGAAACTTCGGTCATGATTACAGGCACTACCAAAAGCAATCCTATGAGTAGTGTCATACAGAACAGATTATGCAAGTTTTTCATTCAAATCCCACCCTAATTGAATAGAATATCAAAAGATATTCTATTGGTTGTATTTATATCTTGTGCCCCTTTTAGATATCATTTAGTTAATTTGCTGAAAAAGTCACAAACATACCTTAGAGAGTTTGGATTTTCGTTCTCGAATGATCATTCTCCCGAGTCCTAGCATTATCTGAATTGAGATTGCTGCTGACTCCACCTGGACATTAATAACGGTGAGCTGAATACTTCATTCTGAGTGGATATTAGTCGCTTTCAGTTCGATTAATTGTTACTTTTGGACCCCACTCGTTGCTTGACTCCTCTGCCCAAGATTGTGGGTCCTCTTCAGGTGGATTGCGTTTCATTAGGTACAAAGCGCTTAGTAACAGAAGAGGAATTGGAATTCCAATAACCAGATAATAGTATGAAAGCGAAACAAGGATCCCGATAAATACAGATTCACACTCAACAAGTAATCCCAAGAGTAGG
>Ga0114923_10001623_pt1 | contig 15517 bp, 14 predicted proteins | sample SumtaG_FD_89578 | JGI IMG/M metagenome (GOLD analysis project Ga0114923, IMG submission 89578) | Deep subsurface microbial communities from Indian Ocean to uncover new lineages of life (NeLLi) - Sumatra_00157 metaG | ecosystem: Environmental > Aquatic > Marine > Oceanic > Sediment | place: near...
CAAGGCAAAGTAATACGAGTGCTTGATTTTGGTGCTTTTGTTGAAATCCTTCCTGGACAAGATGGTTTAATTCATATCTCTAAATTAGCCCCATACAGGGTGAAAAAAGTTACAGATATTGTTAAAATAGGAGATATGGTAGAAGTTAAAATAATTTCTATTGACGAACAAGGAAGAATAAATCTCTCTCTTAATAATAAAAAACATGCAGGAGCAAAAAAAAGAAGATAATAAAAAAGATTTAAAACTTTTAAAAACTAAAACCAGAACTCCTTTGGAAAGGGCTAATGAAAGATTAAGAAGATCTCCTACCAATGAAGAACAAAGTGCTTTTCCTCAAGAAGAGCAGCAACCTGCTCCTGTTCCAACTATTCCAACTCCAGCTCCGCAAGGACAACCTGAGAAAATACCAGAATCAACTCCAACTCCAATACCAAAGCCAGAACCAACTCCAGCACCCAAACCAGAACCAATGCCCGTACCACAAGTTTCAAAACAAGAAGCAAAACAAGAACTGAAAAAAGCTCTGGAACAAGAACCAAGCTTAAAAGACGTAATACCTGAACCTGAAAAGCCTAAGGCAGAACCTGAAAAACCAGTGCCACAGCCTGTTTATGAAAAACCAGAGGCACCTCCAGTTCCAAAAGAAGAAAAGTTAGAACGCTTAAAAAGAGAGGAGGTTAGAACAATGCAAAAAGATATTAAAGGCCGGAGAGAGTTTGAAATAAAACGAGAAAGACAAAAAATTGTAGGCTTGCAACAAGAAAAAGAAAAAGCAAGGCCAATGCCTGAAGAGACTAAACCAGGCGTTTCAAAACCACCAACATTAGAAGAACCTTTAATTCCTAAACCGCCAACACCCCCATCCCCTTTAAAAAAGATTTTCACTAGAGTGGGTTTTTTTGTTATTTTGTTTTTAATTATTGGATTTGGTTATTGGTTTCTTTCTCAAAGAGAGGAATCAACAGAAGAAACCCCCGAACAAGAACAAGAAGTTGTTGAAGAAGAAACAGAAGAAGAGCCAGAGATCGCAGTTTCTAAATCTTTAATTTCTATTAAAAATACATTAACTTTTAATGCAACAAGCTCTGAAAGCTTAAATAGAATCTATACTCAAATCATTGCCCAATCTTTAACAGAAAATGAGTTTGTGCGCATTGTTATTAAAAATGAAGATGAGAAGCGACTGCTGACTTTAGATGAAATTGCAGATGCTTTTGGCATTACAATTCCTTCTGATGTTTCGCAAAGCTTGAAAACAGATTCCTTAAACCTGTTAGTTTATCCTCAAGAACATGGCAAAAGAGCTGTGATAATCTCAGAAATTGAAAGTAAGCAGAGTTTAAATACAGCACTTTTGGATTGGGAAAATGAAGTAATTGCAGATGGATTAAATGTTTTGGAGCAAACAATTCCAACTCTTTCAACAAGCTTTAGAGATTATGCTTTTGAAAATGTTCCTTTCCGGTTTCTAACAATATCAATGAATGATTTAGGGATCTGTTATGTTGTATATAATAATTACTTTGCCCTGAGCTCTTCTTTTAAAAGCATAGAAGAAACAATAAAAGCTTTTGAACAACAGACGGTTATAAACGAATTGAAAGATAAAGCTGGCCAGTTGTTTATCGTTGGATTTAAAGGGAAAACAGTTGATTCAAGCCTAGAGCAGTTTTTTAAAGAATATAAGCCAGGCGGCGTGCTTCTTTTGTCTGAGAACATTGAGAATGAAGAACAATTAAAAACTTTAACTGCCGACCTTCAGACTCTTTCGAAAAAAGAAACAGGGCTGCCTCTTTTTATTGCCGTTGATCAAGAAGGAGACCCAATATCAAGAATTGATTTTTTAACAGAAAAAACCAAGCAATCTGAGATCACGAGTGAGAATTACGCTTATGCAGTTGGGCTCAAGAGAGGTGAAGAACTTAAAAATCTGGGAGTAAACCTTAACTTATCTCCTGTTTTGGACAATGCTCAAAATAGTGACTTTGTTTACGAGCGTTCGTTCCAAAAACCAGTTGCAACCATAGGCAGTCTGGCAAAATCCATTATTACAGGACAAAAAAATGCTGGCATTTTAACTGCTATCAAACATTTTCCTGGCTATGTAAATATTGATTTTAATCCTGAAGATAAATTGGCCACAACTGATCTTCCAGAAATATCTCAGTTTAAAACAGCTCTTGAATCAAGTCCTGAAATGGTAATGAGCTCAAATGTAATTTATTCTGACCTTGATTCTAATCTGCCTTTTTCATTTTCTTCAATTGGCATTGAGTTTTTAAAAAGTGAATTGGGTCCTGACATATTAATTATTTCTGATGATTTAAGCCAGAACTCATTGCTTAATAATTTTACTTTAAAAGAAATAATAACCAAGCCTGTTTTAGTTGGAAATGATATTTTGATTTTTTCTGGCTGGCGAAGCCCAGTCAATCAAGCTTTAGATGAATTTTTAAAAGCTGTGGAAAGCCAGGAAATTTCAGAAGATATTATAAATAATGCTTATTTGAAAATTTCTCAACTTAAAGCCAATTTGGAATAATAAAAATATGGATAAAAAAGCTACTAAACAAGTAGAGGAAAAATTAATAAAAGAAAAAGCTCAAATTGAAAAACAGCTTAAATCTTTTGCCGATAAAGATCAGAATTTAAAAGGAGATTGGGATACTAGATTTCCTAAATGGGATAGCGGCTCTGGCAGTTCAGCGCTGGAAACTGCGGCTGATGCAGTTGAAGAATACAGCAGTCTTTTACCAATAGAGTTTAATTTAGAACTCAGGCTTCAAAATATTAATGAAGCTTTAAAAAGAATAAAAAAAGGCACTTATGGGATTTGTCAAAAATGTAAAAAACAGGTTTCTAGCCAAAGATTGAAAATCAATCCAGAGGCAAAATTCTGTATGGACTGCCAGTCAAAACTTAAACCTGTTTGAAAAATGTAAAGATTTTAAAAAGCTGCCCAAAGCAGCTTTTTTATTTTAAATATGTTTTTAAAAAATATTTATCTAAATGAATTGCTGGCGCCTCGAACGCTAAAGTGAAGATGGCAACCTGTGGACATTCCAGCGCCAGGAGTTCCTGGCATACCACCCATCAAAGCAATTGTCTGGCCTTGATACACAGTATCTCCCGGACTAACCAAGCTTGTTTGAATATGTCCATACATTGTTACAACTCCATTTGGATGAAGGATTGTAATATTGTTTCCTGCCCCGCTAAAGGCCCAACGAGAAGTGGATTGGGTTAAATTTACCCTTAAAACCTGGCCTCCTGCTGCAGCACGAATTGCTTCTCCGCACTTGCCATGGCTAAAATCAATTGCATTATACCAGTGAAGATTTTGAGTGATTCTGCAAGGAGCAGCTATAGGGCACATAAAATAGCTTTTACTTAGCGGCACCCATGTCCTGGCATATTGAGTTACTGTAGGCATTGTTCCATTTGGAATGATTAAAATATCTCCAACAAATATATCAGCTTCTCCAGAAAGCTGATTGTATGAGGTTATTTCTTCTGACTTAGCCTTATAAGTTGCAGCTATGTCGCCTACAGTCTCTCCAACTTTAACATGATGAATAACACCTGTAACTGGAGGAATTATTAATTTCTGATCAGGCCTTATTAAAACAGTATGAGTTAGTTCATTAGCCCACATTAAAGTTTCTAAAGAGACATCAAATGAGCTGGCAATTTTCCAGAGAGTATCTCCGTCTCCAACAGTGTATTCAATGATTTCTCTTCTTTGAACATCTTCAATATCTAAACCACCAACCAAAGCACCTAAAACCTGTGGAGTTAGAACATAAGGAGGAATAGCTGCCTTAAAACTATTGTCGTCAATAGTAACAAACTCTGGAAGCTCTGCTCTTGGTCTTTGTATTGCGCTTACAAAAGCATCTATAACACTGGCAGTTTCAGGCAAATCTGTTGGTAAAAATATAATATCTTTGCTTTTTTTTGAAGCATTAATGCAAACTAAAAGAATCAAAATAACCGCCACTGCAAGCGGCTTTGAAGATTCTTTTAAACTTTGTTTGAAACACTTTAAAATCTTATCTGACAGTTTATCAATCATAACTTTTACCTTATTATATATATTTTCTACTATTAAGCAGGGTTGTCAAGCAAGATAATTGCATTCAAAATATGGGATTTTGTGGTAAAATTAAATAGATTATGAGTGCAAAAAATGTGAAAAATCTGTTGAAAAACTATGGAATAAGGCCTTTGAAAAAATTAGGCCAGAATTTTTTAGTTAGCGAGAAGGCTTTTGAAAAAATACTAAAAGCTGCTGATTTATCTAGCAAAGATGTGGTTCTTGAGATTGGGTCTGGTATTGGAAATTTGACTTTGAAATTAGCAAAAAAAGTAAAAAAAGTAATTGCAATTGAAAAAGACAAAAAAATGTGTGAAATCCTCGCGCAAGAATTGAAAGACCAAAACATTAAAAATGTTCAAATAATTAATCATGATATTTTAAAACTAGATCTTGGCCCTTATTCCAAGTCGCCTTATCAGTTGGTAGCTAATTTGCCTTATTACATTACTTCTCCTGTAATTAGAAAGTTTTTAGAATCTAATAAGCCTCCAAAATCAATGGTTTTAATGATTCAAAAAGAAGTTGCCCAAAGGATATGTGCTGACCCTGGCAAAATGAGTATTTTAGCAGCTTCAGTTCAATTTTACGCTAAGCCAAAGATTGTTTCATATATTTCAAAAAAATCATTCTGGCCTGAACCCAAAGTAGATTCTGCAATTATTAAAATTGTTCCTAAAAGAATTAAAGCTTCAACTGAATTTAAAAAAAGGTTTTTTGAAATTGTAAAAGCTGGATTCTCTCAACCAAGAAAACAATTAATAAATAATTTTTCAAAAAAATTAGGTCTTAAAAAAGAAAAGATTGAAGCTTGGCTTTTGGAAAATGGCATTAACTCCAAGCAAAGAGCTGAAACTTTAAGCATTAATAATTGGAAAAGATTAACAAAAAGCTTTAAAATTCAATAATGAAGAAATTTTTAAAACTTATTTTTATTTTATTTTATTTAATTCTTTTTCCGTTTTTAGTTCAAGCTGACTGCACTAATCCTGTTTCTCCTAGCGATGGGGCAACTGAGATTGATCCTTCTGTACCAATAACTCTTGACTGGTGCGATGATGCTGACGCTGATTCTTATAATGTTAGAGTTTATGACGCTGGAGATATTAGCTTTGAAGAAGAAATAACCACTGGCTCTAAAATTATTATACCAGAATGGTACGGAGTCTTTACTGGAACTACAACCTATGAATGGGAGTTTGCTGTTTGTAAAAACAATGAAGAATCAATTTCTGAATGTGCTGATTATGTTGGGAAATGGACTTTTACAACAAAAGATATAGGACTTACTCCACCAAAACTTGTCAGTCCTCCATATAATCCAGATGAACCAGAAGAAGTAGCTTTGGTAAACTTTGATGATTCATTAGAATGGGAACAAACTGAAACACAAGGTTTTTGGGCCCGTTCTTTTGTTTATGAAATAAAAGAAGGAGAAAAAATAATCTTCGGACCAGCCTTTACTGAATCTGATAGTGTTTCATTTGATAGTGTTTGGGATTCGCTTACGTCCAATAATCAATATAGCTGGCACGTTAAGTCTTGTTATAACTGGGATGGCACTAACTGCTGCAGCTATGGTGAAAGCTGGTATTTTAAAACTGCTGGAGCACCTCCAACTAATCTTGTTGCTGATAACACCATAATCCCTGTTAAACTTGACTGGGATGATGTTGAAAAATCCCTTTCTTATGTTTATAAGGTTTCTCTCAATGATCAAGCTAGTGTAGAAAAATCAGAAATTTACATTGATTATCCTGAATTAATCCAAAATGAAACCTATTCATGGAAAGTCAAATCTTGTGTTGATGAACAAGGTGATTATTGCGGAGCTTGGGAAAATGGTCCTAGTTTTATTACTTTCGAGCTTGATATTCCCTGCTTTCCTGAAGGTGAATTAAATGAAGATTGCCCTTCTCCTAAAGACGGGGGCAGTCTTTTAACTTATCAAAAAACTATTTCCTGGGAATCAGTTGAAGGAGCAAAAGCCTACAACTATCACATTGATTATAATCCAGAAGATTCAGAAGAAATTGATGAATCCTGCAAAGCCATAGCTGGCACGACAATAACTGAAGGGATTACTTCTAACAACTCCATCCGTGTATCTTTAAGGTGTTTGGGAACCTATAACTGGCATCTTCAGTCCTGTCTTGATGCAGAATGTAATGAAACAAGCGATTTAAGCCCTGTATTAACTTTTTCATTTATTCAGCCAACCCCTCCTGCCCAGTTTGGGCTTGTGCCTTGTGGTAGAGTTTCAGATGATCCTGACACTTTGTCATGGAATGAAAGAGATCCATGTGAAATTAAACATATTTTTTTGTTGTTGAAAAATATCATTGATTTTGTTTTATGGAGAGTCGGGTTAATTGCTTTAGCTTTATTAATAATACTTACTGCGGTTGTTTCATACTTTTCATTAGGAGCGCCAGGCACTGTTGTTAATGTAAAGCAAATTTGGCAAAGAGCTGGGACAGGTTATCTAATAATGTTTTTAGCTTGGTGGATTATAAATGCACTTGTAAAGATTGTAGGATTTACAGACACGTGGTGGTCGCTTCCTTTTTAGAAATTTATGATATAATAATTAAATTAACATGGTTCAATTATCTAAATTATTTTCTGATTTTAAAAAACGCTTGAGTTCTGTTTTCTCTTATAATAAAAAAACTCTGATTCTAGGAATAACTCTAGGGCTATTTTTATGTGTTTTTAGTTTTCAAGTTGCTGAAGCTAAAAGCATAGTCGATTGGTTCAAAGATATATACAATTATATAATTACTCTCCCTATCCGAATGCCTTTCTTGTTCTTAGCTATTATCATAGCGGTTTTAAATCTTGCATCCCAGACTTTATTCCTAGCAGTTGGCTCTTTACTAAACTGGTTAATAGGAACAACTTTATCAATTCCAGTAATCTCTGGATGGGTAGTTGAAGTTGGTTTTGAGTTTACCAAAAACTTTGCCAACATGCTCATTGTTTTTATTCTGGCTTTTATTGGTCTAGCAACAATTTTGAGAATAAAAGAATATGAGGCAAGGAAAATCCTGCCCAAACTAATTATGGTTGCTCTTTTAATTAATTTTACTCCAGTTATGGTTGGATTTATTGTTGATATCGCAGATCTTTTCACTAATTTTTTCTTTGATAAAATACGCGACGCTCTTACTAGCATTAATGTTGCTTCTAGTACGCTGAAAGACTTGGGAGATGTAGCAGGAGTAGAGATGAAAATTAGCACTATCGGATCAGTTATTGAAGATTCTCTTGTTCCAATTCTTATCAAAGGAGTTGTTATGATTCTTTTTTACAATTTTGCTGCTTTCGTTTATTTTTTGGTTTTCCTTTTATTCCTTTTCCGATTAATCATACTTTGGGTTTTAGTAATCTTGGCGCCTATTGCTTTCTTTTCTCAAGTTCTGCCAGAGGGCCCAACAGTTAAAGCTCTTTTTCCTAACATACTACACTGGAACAAGTGGTGGGAAACGCTTATCCAATGGGCGTTTATAGGAGTACCTCTTGGTTTTTTTCTTTATCTTTCTGCATGGATTATAAATCAAACAGGAACTCCGCTTTTAAGCAGTGGGGAAACAATAAGCGGACTAAGCACAGACTTTAACGATATCATAGGAGCTATCCTGGCCCCAGTAATCGGACTGATCATATTGATTGTTGGAATGATAATTTCTACTGAATCTATGCCAGGAATTGCCAAAAGGATATATGGCGGAGCTAAAGGGGCTGGGAGAAGGATAACTAAGGGCGTAAAGCAAAGAACTCTTGGCAGACTTGCTCTCACAGAAAGAGGAAAAGAATTAACGGAAAAAGCAGCTAAATATCAAGGATTTTCGCCTAAGCTCGGGAAATGGAAAGACGCAAAAGGGGGTTGGGCAAAAGCTCGTTGGCTAGGCAAAGGAGCTCTTAAAGCGGCTATGGCGCCAACTGCTTTCCCTATTAAACATGCGATTAGGTCTGCGGGCAGGAGAGGTCAAGCATTCAGAGCAGAAATACCAGGCCTTATTGATCAAGAAATGAAAGATAAAAAACTCCAGAACTTGGTTAAGAAAAAAGATTGGGAAGGTTTAGCAACTCAGTACAAAGTTCCTCTCGCTACATCTGAAAGGAAAACTGCTGTAGCTACTCTTCTTGCTAAACACAAAGGCAAAAAGGGGCTTGGAGAACTCGACAAGCTCGAGCCAGGCTTATCTGAAGAAGCAACAAAATTAGCGATGAAACACTCGCCAAGCCATGCACAAACGATAATAGCTGCTAATCCTCATTTGGCTAAATCACGAGAGGTTTGGACAAAAACAATAGATCCTACAGACAAAAGAACCAAGGCAGATATGGAAAAAGTGAGAAAGCGCTTGGAAGAAAAAGGTGAAATAACAAAAGGAAGAGATCTTGAGGGAATTATTGCGGCAGGAGACAAAGATAAAGATTATATAAAAATAGCTGAAAGATTATCTTCCAAAAATACTGTTAAAGGCCTAAGTCTTCCAAAAATAGAAGATTTAACTTACGAAACCTTTGATGATCCAGACTTCCAAGAAGATTTTGTTTTAACCAAAGGAGTAAAGTTTATAGTTAAAGTGGATGAAGTGATTGGTCCAGAAATCACTGAAAAATTAAGGGCAAAAATAAAGGACGTAGGCGCAGAAGCGCTCGCTGAAGAGAATCCCACCCTGCTTCGATCTTATTTCACCTCTCCTTCACGTGACGTTCTTGGCGCCAGTTTAGAACATCCTGACACAAAAAAAAGGTTTGATGATATCCATGATGTGAATAAATATATTGATAAAGTAAAAAAACAAGTGTCAGAAGCAGAGATAGGGAAAATGCCAACAATTCCTATTAATATACTTATAAGTAACGATGAGATTAACGCAAAAACTCGACAGATTCAAGAAAGAAAAGGGGAAGTAGAAGATGAAGAAACAACAGCTCTAATGCAAAAAAGGCTCTTAGCTAGTGAAGGATTAATTGAGGGAACGCCTAAAGCAAATGCCATGATAAGAAAATTAAACGCACTGCGAGATGAGAAAAAAAGACAAGCTAGACAACAAGCAACACAAATCTTAATCAAACAAAATCAAGAATTAATGAGTGATCCTAAGTTACTTCCAGAAATAATAAAAAAAGGCACACAAGAACAACGGCAAGATATGAAACTAACTATAACAGAAGGAAAAGATTTTATTAAAAAAATTAATAAGGATATAAAAGAACTTCAAACACTATCCCAAAAAGTGAGAAGTGCAAAAACAGAAGGACTTACTGAAACGCAAGAAAATGCGCTAGACACACAAAGAGAAAGAATTCAAAATCTAAAAACTGAAATATTAACGAACAAAAGAGGGTTAAACACTACAATAAATGAGATCCGAGGCCTTAATGAAGAAATAGGAAGAGAAGCTGCAGCACGGGCCCAAGAAGAGCGAGAATAATAATAAAATTATAAATAAAAAAATCCACGCAAATGAAAATAGAGAATATTGTGAAAATATTCTCTATAATTAAAATGTATTTACGAGTTTAAGACTTTCTTCAATCTTTTGATTTCCGAAGAAAGAATTGATAATTTTTTGCGGTTTCTGAAACCAAATTCTTTTTTTGCTATATCCATTCCTACTTGCAATGCTTGCAGAGCTTTTCGCCAGAGCTTTTTCTTTTTGTACATGACTGTCGCTTTGCCTTGCACAGAGTCATCATCTACACCTGCCTGAATTTCAGCTAGTTTTATTTGCTCTTCCTCATAATCTTCGCCTGCTTTGATAAAGCCCTTTTCTGCATCATAGACCTTATTTAGCAAATTCAATAAATTAGAAAGCTGCTTTTTTCTCCTCGCAATTGCGGCATTTATGGGGTCCATATCTCTTTCATTGGTACTCATATAATCACTTTTTTGTTTTTGTAAGTAAGGCTTTTTAAGCCTTATTGCTGTCTATAGTATAACATAATAGGAAAAAATGTCAAGAGCAATTTGAAAATACGTTTTAGGTCCTCATTTATCCTTTGGCACTATAAAAATTATCTGCTAAAATAGAGTAAGTATGCCAAAAGAATATACCAGTAAACAACTTCGTGAACTTTATATAAAGCTTCCTGAGGAACTGAAAGAAGCTCTTTCTTCAGATGAAACAGCTGACACTATCGAAAAAGTCTGTAAAAAGAATGAAATTACTGACGAAAGAGTCTCAGTGGTCGCTGATTTAACAGGATATGTTATTCGTGGAGTCTTGCCGCCAGATCAGTTCCAGAAAGAATTAGAAAAAGAAACAGGGGTTGAAAAAGGGATTGCTAAAAAAATAACGCAGGAGATTAACCGCTTTATTTTTTATCCTGTGAAAAGAAGCTTAGAAGATATTTATAGTATGGAAATCACTCCACCAGCACAGATGAAAATTCCAGGACCAATAAAGAAAAAACCTGTTAAAAAAGGAAGAAAAGATACTTATAGGGAACTTGTAGAATAATTATGAGATTCACTGTTCCTCAATTTATTGAGCATGAGGCTAAAATAGTGGGGCCTTTAACCTTTAAGCAGTTTACATACATTGGTATTGCAGGAGCAATCTGTTTTATTCTATATTTTAGCGTTCCTTTCCCATTATTTCTTTTAGCTTCTCTTGTTTTAATTGGAGGAGGCATGGCATTGGCATTTTTAAAAGTTGGAGGGAGATCACTTCCTAGCGTTATTGGAAACTTTCTAAGTTTCAAACTTACGCCTAAAATGTATTTATGGAAGAAAAAACAAGGGACAATTTCAATTTTAGAGACAAAAAAAGTGGAGAAAAAAGAGGAAGAAACACCTTTGAAAATTGTTAAAAAAAGCCGGTTAAAAAATATTCAAACTGAAATAGAAACAAAAACCAAATAATATGGCAGATACACCTACTCAACGAATAATAGAAATAGATAAAATTAAAGAAGGAACAATTATTCTTAGGAATAAAGCTTTAAGGGGGGTATTAATGGTTTCCTCAAGTAATTTTGCATTGAAGTCAGAAGAAGAGCAGAATGCCATTATTTTTCAATTTCAGAATTTTTTAAATTCTTTGGATTTTTCCATTGAAATGGTTGTCCAATCAAAGAAACTAAACATTACTGGTTATTTGGAAAAGTTAAAAGAATTAGAAGCTAAGCAAAAAAATGAGCTTTTAAAAATCCAGATTGCTGAATACCAGAAGTTTATCAGGGAAATGATAAGAGGCAGCGCAATAATGTCTAAGCAGTTTTTTGTAATAGTACCTTTTAGTTTGGTTGAACTGCCAAGGTTAACTGCTGAAGAAAAAAAACAAAAGACCTCATCTTTAACAGAAGAAAAATTCCAAAGAGCAAAAAATCAGCTCTGGCAAAGACTGGAATTTGTTGCATTAGGATTAAGAAGATGCGGACTTCAGTCTATTCCTTTAAACACTTCTGAATTAATTGAACTTTTCTGGAGTTTGTACCATCCAGAAGAAGCTGAAATCGGGTATTATCCAGACATACCACCAGAACTAACTACTTAATTTTATTAATGTGATTCAATTACCATTTTTTAAAAAGAAGAAACAAGAAATTCCTGAACAGCTTTTTGAAGCGCCAACAATAGATATTAAAGATATCATTGCCCCTTCTTCTTTGGCTACTACTCCAGATCATTTGAAACTGGGTAAAAAAATGGCTAGGTCTTTTTTCATTTTTTCTTATCCAAGATATTTGAGCACGGGCTGGTTTTCTCCAATTATTAATATGAACACTCCAATGGATATTTCTATCCATGTTCATCCAATAGATACTGGAACTGTATTAAAGCAATTAAGAAAGAAGGTCACAGAAGTTGCAGCTGAGCTTTCTGAAAGAGGAGAGAAAGGATTAATCAGAGACCCAACATTAGAAATTGCTTATCAGGACTTAGAAGCTTTAAGAGACAAGCTTCAAACAGCTCAGGAAAGGATGTTTAGATTTGGCGTTTATTTGACTGTTTATGGAGACACTGCCCAGCAATTGAGAGACATCGAGACTAATTTAAGATCAATTCTGGAATCACGCTTAATCTATATTAAACCGTCTCTTTATCAGCAAATAGCAGGATTTAATACTTCAGCTCCTTATGGATTAGACCAGCTTCAAGTTCACACAACAATGAACACTAAGCCTTTGTCTTCAATATTTCCTTTTGTTTCTTTTGATTTAAGCTCTAACGAAGGAATACTTTATGGCGTGAACAGACACAATAATTCTTTGATTTTGTTTGATAGATTTAGTTTGGAAAATGCGAATGAAGTTGTTTTTGGAAAAGCAGGCAGTGGAAAATCATATTTTGTTAAAACAGAGATTTTAAGATATTTAATGACTGGAGTTGAGGTAATGGTTCTTGATCCTGAAAATGAGTATAAATACTTGGCTGATGCAACAGGAGGTTCATTTTTCAATATCTCATTGGCTTCAGATAGCCATATTAATCCATTTGACTTGCCTATACCAAGACAGGATGAAAAGCCAGAAGATGTATTACGTTCAAATGTAATTAACCTGGTAGGACTTTTAAGAATTATGTTGGGCGGATTAACGCCTGAAGAAGATGCAATTATTGACCAGGCTTTAACTGAAACCTATGCTGCAAAAGATATTACTCCTGAAAGCGACTCTTCCACTTGGAATGAAAGAATACCTTTAATGGAAGATTTTGAGGAAATTTTAAAAAATATGGAAGGTGCTGAATCTTTAGTAAGGCGTGTTAGAAAATTCACAAAAGGAACATTTTCCAAGTTCTTTAACCAGCACACAAATATTTCAATGGAAAAACCATTCGTTGTTTTTGGAATAAGAGACATTGAAGACGAATTAAGGCCAATAGCCTTATTTATTATTATGAGATATATTTGGAACAAGATAAGGACTGAAATGAAAAAAAGGATATTGTTGGTTGATGAGGCCTGGTGGATAATGCAGAATGAAGACGGAGCTTCATTCCTTTATGGGATTTGCAAACGTGGCAGAAAATACTGGCTAGGAGTAACTACTATTACTCAAGACGTTAATGATTTTATGAAATCTTCTTATGGACAACCAATCATTACCAACTCATCTTTGCAGGTCATAATGAAGCAATCGCCAGCAACAATGGATGTTGTTCAGAAAACTTTTAACTTAACTGAAGGAGAAAAATATCTATTACTAGAAGCAGAGGTTGGTGAAGGAATATTTTTTGCTGGTCAAAAACACGTTGCTATGAAATCAATTGCTTCATATACTGAAGACCAAATCATCACTACCAGCCCTAAAGAAGTGACCAAGATTAAAGAAACTAAAGAAGGAATATAATTATGGCAGAAAAATCTCAAGAAACCTCACAACAAACATCAGGGAAAGCAAGTACGCTTAGTCCTAAAGGAATATTAAACGTATTGGGATTAGGAATGATTTTCAATTTTTTCAGTTCAGAGCCAGGAGAACAAAAAACAAGCTTACTTAGCCCAGAAGCAGTTTTAATGTTAAGCGCAGGGATAATGCTTGATTTTTTAAGTATTATTTGCGCTATTCTTTATGCTCTTTTAGGTGCTGGCTTAATTCTTTCTAAAATCGTTTATATCATTGGCTTTATAATTGTTACTATTTGGTCAATATTCCGAGGTAGCGGGATTCAACAAGGCAAAGGGAAAATGAGTAAACAAGAATCAAAAGGATTTGGTAATTTTTTAAAAAAATATAAGAAAAACTTAGTTTTAAAAGCAGTTCCTATTGTTGGCGATATTGTTCCTTTTTGGACGATTACTATTTACACTGAACTTAAAAGTTAAGTATAATATATATAGAAAACAAAATGTTGAAATTTAATAAGAAAATTATATCAGGAATTATTTTGATCTCTTTTTTAGCAATGCCAACTATTTGTTCAGCACTAGACTTAAATTTAGAATACCCAGAATTTGGAGGCTTTGATTTGAACGATGACCAAGACATTAATGAAATAGTAGCTTGGCTATATTACTTCATTGTAAGTATTTCTGGTTTCGCAGCATTTGCAATGCTGGTAAGAGGAGGTTTTATGTGGCTTAGTTCAGCTGGAAATCCATCTGTGCTTTCAGAGGCTAAAGATATTATTAGCTCTGCCATTTTGGGATTAATAATTGTATTAGCTTCTTTTCTTATCTTACAAGTCATTAATCCTGAATTAACTACTCTTAATATAGAAGAACTAAGATCAACAGGATCACAAGAAACAGAAGAATAAGTGGTGGAAGAGCCAGAAAATCCAGACGTTAAGTGATAATTAGTTTTTAATTTGAAAAAAAACAAGAAGGCCTTTTAGGCCTTTTATTGTTTTAATAATTTGTCATAAATCAAAAGAGAGCATCTAAGCTCTCAAAATACAAAATAACAATTAGTAAATGCTAAAGTTGCTGCGAATGAGGTTTAATTACTATTTTTCTTTCCGGTTCTTTGCCAATACTGTCAGTAGAAATGTCTTCTCTTGTTGATAATTCTAAATGAATTATTCTACGCTCATAAGCTGGCATAGAAGGAAGTGTTTTTTCTTCCTTCATTAAAGCAACTTCATTGGCAATTGATTTTGCCAATTCTTTTAAATACTCAATTTTCTTTTTCTTATAACCATTAATGTCTAGGTCAATGTAAAACTCCTGATCAATCTGTCTTCTTAACATTGATTTTAATAATCTTTGAATTTCAATCAGTGTTTGGCCTCCTTCTCCAATTAAAACCTTGGGTTCGTCGCTTTTTAGGTTAATTGGAATAATTAGATCTTGCTGCGGCAAGAATTGAATTTCTACATCAAACGTGGTTTTTCTAAAAAACTCTTTGGTGACTTGTTTGATTGTTTCTAAATTATTGGGATTCAACATAGTTCTTATTTGCAAAATGTTGCTGCATTATTGAAAACAAAGAAGTAACTATCCAATACAAAGCAATAGCTGCAGGCAAACGTAAAAGAATCATAACTGTAAAAAATGGTAAAAAATACATCATTTGTTTTTGCATAATATTTGCCATTTGATTTGTTTTGCTATCACCAGTTTGTTTTGTTTTTGGATTCATTGATTTTGCCTGAAAAAACTGAACAGTTCCTGCTAAAATTGCAAAAAGCATGCTGGCCTGAGAAAGATTAACTAAGCCTAAAAAACTAGGGTTAATTATTCCTGCATTAGGAACAAAACCATATAAGCTGCTCATTGCTCCTGGCTCAAGCCCTTTCCAAAAAACCTGATAAAGAGCAATTAAAAGAGGTAATTGAATTAAAAGAGGTAAAAATCCGCTTATTAGATTTATTTTTGCATCTTGATAAATCTTTAATAATTCCTCAGTTTGTTTTTGTTTATTATCTTTAAACTTATTTTGAACCTCTTTTATTTTTGGCTGAAGGTCACTCATTACTCTTTGAGACTTTAAAGACTGGCTCATTAAAGG
>Ga0114923_10001624_pt1 | contig 15517 bp, 34 predicted proteins | sample SumtaG_FD_89578 | JGI IMG/M metagenome (GOLD analysis project Ga0114923, IMG submission 89578) | Deep subsurface microbial communities from Indian Ocean to uncover new lineages of life (NeLLi) - Sumatra_00157 metaG | ecosystem: Environmental > Aquatic > Marine > Oceanic > Sediment | place: near...
TACTGCATTACAACCTGTAGAAATGGGTAGTGGTAAGAATAGAAATAGACCTGTTGATTTAAGCAGAGTACCACCTGGTCAAAAACCTATAAAACTTTGGTGGATGTGGTTAACACATCATGCCGTAATACATGGAGGTGTAATATGGTTAGTTAGTGGTATAGTTTATTTAGGTATTGTGGAAATGTTTTTACATTGGATTATAGACTTCTTTAAATCAGAAAGTAAATATAACCCGTATGTTGACCAGACCTTACACTTACTTTGTAAAGTGGTGTATTGTCTAATAATTTTGGGAGGTGGATGATGAAAGCTAAAGTACGTTTTTTGTCTTATGATAGGAAAGAAATTCAGTGGCTAATATGGAAAACAAAGGAAGACGCTTTAAAAGGTAAGAGAGATGAGTATTATGATAAAGGAATGTTTGGAGATATTTGTAAAATAGACGATTATATAGGATTTACTCCATCAAAAACAAAAATTACAAAAATAACATTTACAGTATTAAAAGGAGGCAAGTAATGTGTTTAGATAGAAAAAGTAATTGGCATAAAAAAGTAAAAGTTAGTAGAATAGGATTCAAAGAGTTTAGAAGGAATGATGAGGGTCGTTTAGTATTTAGATATTTTGGAGAAAGGGTTAAGTCTAATACATGGTTAAAAGCAAAGCAAAAAGATGTTGTTAGTAGTAATAATTCCCGGTATAAAACTGGATTTCATATATATATAGTAAATAATAGACAATATAAAAATTTATACGGACATATATATAAAGTAAAATTTAGAGGTATAATATGTAGCGGACATCAAAATGGAAAAAGAGTTATTGTAGCAAAGGAAATGTTTGTGTTTCCTAAACAGAAAGGGAGGAATAGATGAAAATTTTATTTTGGGCAGTTGATTGCCAGCAGGATTTCATAAATCCAGACGGAAAACTGTGCGTAAAAGGAGCAGAAGAAATAAGACCTAATCTGAAAAGATTAACCGAGTTAGCAAACAAGGTTGATGGTATTCAAGTAGTAAGCACTGGTGATTTTCACAACAAAGATAGTAAAGAAATAGCGAATATACCTGACTTTAAAACCACTTGGCCAGAACATTGTATGGAAGGAAGTGAAGGTGCTGAGTTTATTGATGAAACAAAACCAGAAAGAGGTAAGTATACTACTTGTGTAGCTCCTAAAAAAGGAGTTGTAAGTGTTCAAGATATATCAAATGCAAAAAATGTAGTAATCTTCAAGGATGACTTTGATGTATTTAAAGGTAATATTTGGACAGGTAGTGTGTTACAAATTATAAATCCTGATTTAGTAATTGTTTATGGGGTTGCTTCTAATATATGCGTAAACTTTGCTGTATTAGGTATATTAAAAAATAACTTTAAAGTAATAGTTGTTAAGGATGCAATAAAAGAATTACCAGATTTACCAGTTGATGAATTGATTTCAAATTGGGAATCACAAGGAGTAGAATTAAAGACAACTAACGAAATAGAAGAAATGATAACCAAGAAATAGGAAAAGAGAGGGTTGCAGTGCGAAAGCACACCAAGTTTGCTGGTAGTAGGTTACACGGCTCTAAAGTAAGTCTGGGACTGCCCAGTAGCAAACTCAATCCAGATAGAAACACCTACTTGCAACCTTTCTTTAAAAGAGAATATTTAGATGTCGGACAAAATAGTTCTTGACAACACCCTCTAATCTGTTATAATACATTTATATTAAGGAGGGAAAGATGGGATTAAAAGAATGGTTTTTTAAGCCAGCAGAAGATATAGTAAGAGATATTAAAAATATAGGACCTGAAGGAGTAGACATTAAAAACTTTAAACCTATAGATTTACCAGAAAAAGAAAAGATAGCAGAAGAAGTTAAATCTGGTATGTTTAGACCTTCTAATTTTGATGAATATATAGGACAAATTAAAGCTAAGGACCTCTTAAAGCAATACATAAGTTTTGCCAATGAAAGAGGAGATGCTCTTCCTCATACATTATTAGTTGCACAGGCAGGATATGGTAAAACTACTCTTGCTCGTATAATAGCAAATGAATTAGGTGTACCTTTTAAAGAAATGATAACAAGTGAAATAGAGGATTTTTATGAAGTATTAAATACTATTGAGGAGCAAAATGGAGGGATAATATTTTTAGATGAAATACATTCCTTAGTTAGAGATACCGCTGAACAGTTTTATACTTTAATGGAAGATTTTGTACATGATGGAGAAAAAGTACCTCAATTTACTCTTATAGGTGCAACAACAGAAATAGGAGAGTTACAAGAAACGAGAAAACCTTTTGTAGATAGATTTCTGTTACCCGTAGTATTAGAGGATTATACTAATCTTAATTTAGTTACAATAGGTAAACAATATAATATAAAAATGTATCCTAACGACATACTTACCGATAAAGTTATGCACATAATATCTGATAATAGCAGAGGAACTCCAAGAACAATTGTTAGGTTAATAGAAGCTACTATACGGTTTAAAGGTAATATAAAGAGTGTACTAAATAATTTTAGTATAATTAAAGATGGATATACTCAAAACGATTTATATACTTTAAATTATATAGCACAAAACGATAAAGGTGTTGGATTACAAGGGTTATCAAGTTATTTAGGTACATCTAAGAGTAATTACTTATATTCAATAGAACCTTACTTGTTAAAAAATGGTTTAATATTAAGAACACCAAGAGGTAGGAAAATAACAAGTAAAGGTATTAAAATGGTAAAGGAGCTAGGCAATGAAAAGACCTAAATATGTCAAAGAAGTTATAACCTATTTAGAAGACTCTCCTAATATTGAAGATAGGTCAACTGTGGATTATATCTATAAATTAGAGGATGAACTCCATAAACACAATGTAAAAATAAAAAAATTGAAAAACAAAATTGAGGATTTGCTTGATACAGAGATGAATCCACATGGTGAAACATTAAGAATAATTTTAAACCGTTAATTGAGGTGGGAAATGGAAAAAATAATTGAGAAATATGATTTTAGTAATCCAAGTAATTTGGGTTACGACCCAGAAATACCAAGAGATGAATTGCATGAGGCAGTATCAAACCTTTTGGACTTATTGGAAGCGTATGATAAATACATTAAAGAATTTCAAGAACAACATGGTAACTGTATGGATGGTTGTTATCCTGTTTGTGTAGAAGAATTTTATTTTAATGACTATCAAGAAGAAAATAAGGAGTAATTATGTGGATATATATTACTTCAAATAAAGAATATGTTCCTAACATGTTTGGAAATCCAAGATTCCAACCTATATGGGAAAAAATGGAAGTCTTTTATTTACATATATTTAAGTTATCTTTTCCAATCTGGAGGAGGCGAGCAATATGGTAAAATGTGATAATTGTAAAGCTGAAATGGAAATATCATGGAGAGTATTTAATTGGTGTAATGATAATTCAGATGTATGGTTTGAAATATATATTGAAGCTGAAAATTATTATAGGAAAATGTTAGTAGAAGAACCATTTTTAGATTGGAGATTATACGAACATACTTATTGTCCTAAGTGTGATTATGACCAAGAAGATTGTTTAGATAGCCAAGTTTTTGAAGATTGTGAAGGGACAATATCTGGACAAGTAGCAACACAATATAAAGATTATTTAAGGGGGGTAAAAAATGTTTCGGTTTGATAATGTAATAAAAGACCCATTAGCTAAAGAAGAAAAAAAGAGACCTGATGATACTGAAATGCAATCAAAATTACCTGAAGGAGTTATGGAAGTAGGTAAAGCACCAGACCCAACACCAGCTAAAACAGAAGAAGAAAAATTACAAGAATTTTTAGGAAATGATTATTACCAAATGTATATAAAAGCAAGAGAACTTAAATTAATAAAACAAATGGAAATAATACTCCTAAAAAAGAGAGGTTATTATTCAGTTAGAAGGTGTGATTTTGCAAGAAATTTAGGTCTCAATTCTAACTTAGTAAGTTGTTACTATATAGATAGGTTTGAGGGATATATAGATTATAACACAATGGAATTAATTAGTAAGGCGTTGAAAGATAATATATTTGAACATCTTTGGATAATATCTGCCTCAAAAAATGAATATGGTAGAGGTACTAATCTTCTTGTAGGAGAAAAGTTTACAAGTGCTGATGAAATAGGTTCAAAAGGAACTTGGGGTCGTAAAGAATATGGTTATAGAAGTAGTAATTTTTGGGATAGAGATACTATATTAATGATGATATGTTCTTGGAGCGGATAATTTTTTACTTGACATAACCTGATTGGAGGTAGTATAATGTTCATAGTATTATCAGTAGAAGGATGTTTACCACATATTAACATTGAAGTTGATAAAGATGGGAATAACCTATGTTTTGATACTGAAAAAGAGGCGTATATATATGCTTCTGAAAACTGTGCTTGGGATTATAAAGTAATAGAATGGTAGGAGGATGTATGATTGTTATAAGTAATAGATTGGAAAGAGCATTGAATAGAAGGTTAAAAGAATATTGTCGTAATCCTAAAGTTAGGAAACGTTGGGCTAAATTAATAATTGAAAGAGCCGTAAGGTTTTATTGTAATAGTGATTTAGATATAGGTGTTGCAGAGGAAGATTTGTATATTGAAGATAGAAGATATGTAAACCTTGAATTTCAGGAGAAAGAAAAATTAGATATGTAGGAGGAGATAAGTATGTTTAAAAATCCATTAGTTGTAGGTTACAAAGGAGAGATTGGTTCTTTTATATTAAATGGATTGCTCAAAGTAATGCCTAAAGCACTTAATATATGGTGTTTTGATATTAATGAATCCGAAAAAGAAAAGATAGACCGTATTAAAAAATCAGATTATATATTTTTATGCGTTCCTGTTCAAGATACTGTAAAATGGTTAGTTAAATATAAAAAATTATTGAAGGATAAAATAATAGTAGAACAGGCATCATTAAAAGAATGGATATATAAGGATAAACGAATAAAAGATTTAAAGATAATACCTATGCACATACTTTTTAGACCATCAGCAACTCCTAATAAAAGTGATAGAGATGTAATATTAATCCAAAATAATGTTTTGGAACATAGTAAATTTAGTTCAGAATTTAATAGTTTTAGAAATATAATAGAAAAAATAACGGATTCACATATGGAGGTATTGTATCAGTATACCGAAAGAGATACTATAAAAACACACGATATGCTTATGGGATTTGGTCAGGCGTTGATTCATAAGGTTATAATAGCTCTTGGTAAAACAATCTCTGTATCTGGATTAGGTCAGACTTTTATAACTAAACAAATAAAATTATTATATAAAAGAATATTAGCAGGAGATAAAGATTTGTATAAATTTATACAAACAAATAAATACCTACCAGAAATAATGAAAGATTTTAAAAAAGAATTAAATAGGAGAAAGATTTACTAAGGAGGTAATATGTTTTTCTTTAGATTAAGAAATTGGTGTGAAAGGTATTTAGAACGTGTTATGAAAGATAATTGGATGATAGATACAATAGGAGATACAATAGCAGAACACGAAACAGAAATGTGGAAAATTCCTATAAAATTAAAAGAGAAATTTTCTACTAATTCTGTTGTAGGTAATCTATTCTTTACTGAGGCCGGTAAATTTATAAGCCATGATATAATAGGAGATGGTTGGCATATAACCAAAGAACAGCAGGATGAAATAGATTATTATACAAACCGATATAAGATTTAGTAGGTGTAATGTGGCGTTCTGGCGAAAACGCAGGCTGATAAATAGCCGTAAGGTGGCGGGATAAAGACCTCCCATCTTAAAGCAGGTTCAAATCCTGCCATTACACTTACTATATTTTTTTATTACTTGACTCCTATTCTACCAAGCTTGGAGGTGATAATTAGTGGATTATATAGAATTAATTAAAAAATATATTACAATGCAGGGATATACCAATGATTACATAGACAAACTGAAAAGGTATATTGCTCATTGTAATACCAATAATATAGATATATTAAATATGGATTTTAGCAAGTTTAGCGATTATATATTACTACTGAAAAATAATAAACTTAATAACGGTACTATTAATAACCATATTAAAGCTGTTAGGTTCTTATATAGTTACCTTGTAATTAGCAATATGGTTGACAGTAAAGTATTAGCAGAAATTACCAAGATAAAGCTATTACCAGTAGAGAGGAGAATAAAAGATTATATTACTAAAAAGGAATTAGATGAACTAATAAGAATAGCTGTAGGATATAAAACAAGTTTCAGTCCTTATAAAACCCAGGCTTTATTATATTTTATGTTTTATACTGGAATGAGGAGAAACGAATTAATCAATCTTATGAGAAAGGATATTAATCTTGAAGATAATAGTGCTATTGTAAGAATTCCTACAAAGAACAGACAAGAAAGGATTATATTTTATCCTAAAAGAGTGTCAATGTTACTCAAAGATTATTTCGATACCGAGCAAGAGGAAAAAAATGCCTTTAATATTTCAAGAGGTATTTTAGACAATCTTATAAGATTTTTAAAGAACTTTGCTCCTAATGGTAAAAACGTTACTCCTCATACATTTCGCCACAGTTTCGCCAACATGCTTGCAGAGAAGGGTATTGATATAAGAATAGCACAAAAACTTTTAGGTCACAAGAGTATCCAATCAACTATGATATACTATGACCCTGATATTAAAACTATTCAGAAATTATATAAAAAATATATAAAATAGGAGGTATATTTATGATGTGTCCAGTAATAACATTTGCAAAGATTAGTAATTATAGTTCCAATAAAATTTATAATTGTGATGAGGAGGATTGTCAATTTTGGGAAAGGAAGTTTCCTGATATGAAAGAAAGTAAAGAAGGAGAATGTGTTTTTAAAACATACCTAAAAAGGAGGGGTTTATGAGAATGTGGTCAATCCATCCAAAGTATTTAGATAATCAAAATTTGGGAGTTTTATGGAGAGATAGTTTAACATTTCAATCTGTTTTATTAAAAGGAGAATTTACTAAATGTATTATTTGTAATGGAGAGGGAATAAAATATCTTGTACCTAAAACAAAAAAACCTTCTCCTTCAACATCTTGTTATAGATGTAAAGGAAAAGGTAAAATAAAAACAAAATACTATAACCATCCTCAATTAGATAGATTTAAAACAAAAGATGGTGTAATAATAAAGAGTGGTACAAGATATTTGTCAACCTATTTAGGTTATATACTTAATTACGCTAATAATAAAAGGAAATGTAATTATAATAACAGTTCAATTAGCCTAATTCCTTTTGATATTAACCAAATGGAAAAATTAACCATAACAAAAGGACAATTAAAATATGAATATGATTATTTACAATCTAAATTATTAAAAAGTAATATAAAAAAATGCCGGGAGAATAACGAATTACTTATTTATAATTCTGGATTACAGATAGAACCACATCCTATATTTACTGTAATAGATGGTGGTATAGAACCTTGGGAGAAAACCAATGGAAAAGACTAAAGTAATTAATATTAAAAAAGGTAAATGCGATATTTATATTGGTAGACCATCTATATTTGGAAATCCCTATACAATAGGAAGAGATGGAGACAGAAATGAGGTTGTGAAACAATACAAAATATACTTTTATGATAGGATAGAGAAAGATAAAGATTTTAAAGAAAGTATATCGTGGTTAAAAGGTAAAAAGATTGGATGTTATTGTTATCCTTTACCTTGTCATGGTGATATAATAGTAAAATATTTGGAGGGATAAGGTTATGATTGGTCATTTCTTATTTATAGTTTTTCATATGATATTAATTGCTGTTCTCATTGAGATTAAATCAATGCAAGAATTTAATTTAAGTAAACCTAAACCATGTACTTATTCAGGGAAGGTTTGTGATAAATCTAAATGGAAAAAGAAAGTAATGTGGTGTCAAGCTGAGTATCCATCTAAGTGTCCCTATTACAAAGATATGACATCGGTAGGATTATTAACTAAATGGAAGTTTAACGAGGGGAGGTAAAATGAGTTACAGATACATTTGTGCTTCAAACATTAGGAAATTAGTAAAAGACAATAAGAAAAGGTGTAGTGCGAATTTTCTTGACGAAGTGAATAGAATAGTGTATGATAAGGTTATTAAAGCCTGTCAAACCAATAATGGCAAAGGAAAGACTTTAAATTCCTTTATTGCCAAGTATGTGTTTAAAGAGATAAAGATATGAAGAATAAAAAACTAGAAAGGATAAATAATGACTACAAAAGATAAGAAAAAAATAAAAGAATATATTAAAAAAATGGGGCATGATGTTGTTACAGAATATTGGGATTACAAAGCAGGACATTTTGATAGTATTACAAATAAGAAAGTATGTTCCGCTGATATAATAGATTTTATTAATAATTTAGAATAAAAGGAGAATAATTATGAAATTAAAAATTGAATTGGACAATCCAAAGTATTGTGAAAGCTGTCCTAAATTAGTAATTGGACATTTTCCTTCTGGACCAATGGGATTTACAATATTGAAAGAATATAAGCATTGCATTTTAAAAACAAAATTTGATTTTGGTTATACTATATATAGAGATAGTGATGGAAAATGTATTCGTCCTAAAAAATGTATAAAGGAGAATGGATTATGAAGAAAAATTGGTGTACTTGTGAAGAAACTATGGATGAGTTTGGAGGTTGTGTTCCTAAAGATGAAACATATAAAATATGTATGGCTTGTGGTAAAAGAATTTCAGTAAAAACATTAAAACAATACAAAAAAAGAATGTTACAGGAAAGTGGTTGGGAAGAAGAATTTGAGGATAAATTGAAGTTAAGACCTGGAAAATAGGAACTCATGGTATATACTTAGGTTTAGAAGATGGTTATATATGGGAATTAGTCAATAAGTATATTGGAGAACAAAATAAAGTTAAAATTAAAGTACGAAAAGGATGTATTCAAATAGAAAGGATATAAAATGAGTTTATTAGAAGGATTAGCAGAATTAGAACATAAACAATGGATGTACTGGTCAAAAGATTTGGTTAAACAGAAGTTAGTTCCTAATGAAACAATTAAAAGATGGAATAAAATGTGGATTCCATACAAAGATTTACCAGAAGATATTAAGGAAGAAGATAGGAAGTTTGCCTATAAAGCATTAAAATTAGTCCTAAACGACCAAAGATGGGACGGTGGCAAGTGAGGTTGAATCCATGAATTATATAAAAGGGGGTAATATGGCGAAAGCTGGAAACTCGGGAAGTAATGAAATATTCAATGACTATAGAGACTTATTCGAAAATGCAGAAAATATAGCCACAAGGTTATACAGAGCATATAAAGGTGAATTTATATTAAACTCTATATATAAAGATGATTTGAAACAAGAAGTAATGTTGACTACATTTCAAGTCATAAAAAATAACATAAAAAAACCCAAGGAAGACCTAACAAGACTAGTAAATAAAAGTGTAGGTCAAAAGGTAAGAAAGATTAGGTATAAATGTTTATCTGAACTATATAATAGTAAGACAGTACATGATATATTATATAATACTAAAGTTACCAAGAAGAAAGTGGATAATAAAATAAAGATAGAGATAGAAAAGAGACAAGAGGAAATAGACAAGGTTAGTTTATTATTACCATCTGAATTCCCGGAAAAACTTAATTGTATAGGTAATAATTCAGAAAGAGATAAGTTATTTAATTTCAATGAGATAAAAGGAATGGTATCAGAAGAAGGTTATGCGATTTTATATAAATACTATGTTGAGCAATTAAATTTTAGAGAAATAGGAGAGGAAATGAGTATGTCTAAACAAGCCGTTCATAGAAAATATCAATATGCTTTAAGCAGGGTTAAGAAAATAATGGGTAAACAAGAAGGAGCTGGTAACTAGGAGCTGGAGCTAGTAGTTAGTAGTTGGTAGTTAGTATGCTTTTAACCAATATTTCCTCGCTCTACGCCTTGGTTTATACCCTAATCTAGCACTTTTGTCAACCAGTATTTTTGGAACGGACAAAATAAATGGAGGAATGTTATGAAGACAGAAAATAAAATCGTATCACTTGAACTTGCCAAAGAAATGAAAAAGTTAGGATGGAGGTTTGAGACGGAGAGGTATTGGTTTTGGGATATTTGTCCAGATAGATGGTGTTTTATAAATAGATATTGGTATAAAAAAGAAAGTTATAATAATAAACCTGTTTATCCCGCCCCTGATGCAATAGAGATAGAAAAAGAATTTATAAGATTAAAAGTATCTTCACCGCACTACAATTATTGGGCAAATGAATATACAATAATTCTTGATAAAATAGGACAACTTAAATTTGGTAAAAATATGACAGAAGCTTATGGCAAGACATGGTGCTATTTAAAAGAGAAGGAGTTAATATGAAAACAGTAAAAGATATTTTAATTGGTGTTCAGAAAGGAAATCCTAATAAATTATCTATTAAACAAGCTTTAAAGAAACTAAACACATTAATACCCAAAAAGGAATGTAGTATATGGAACACTTTTAAACTAAGTGAAATAAGAAAATGGAAGGGATTGGAAACTTGTGCTGAATGTTCTTTAAATATTAGTTGTGAAAGTAGGATTAGAAACAAAACTTTAGATGAAGTACATAAAATATATGGAGGTGGAAATGAAAGACCTAAATACTCTATTTAGACCAAAAAAATGGGAAGATGTAAAAGGACAAGCTAAAACAGTAGATATTTTACGTAAGCAAGTCATTGAAAAGAAAGGACTTAGCAACGCTTACATATTCGCTGGACCAAGTGGAGTAGGTAAAACCACATTAGCACGTCTGTTTTTTACTGCCTTAAACTGTATGAATTTAGATAGTAAAGGTAATGCTTGTGGTAAGTGTAATGCCTGTACAAATTTACCTTTTGCTATGATAGAGGTAAATGCTTCAAATACACGTGGTATTGATGATGTTAGAGAACTTACTAAAAGTATGCAATATAAGAGTCAATTTGGAGCGTACCAAGCAACATTACTTGATGAAGCTCATATGCTTACTAGGCCAGCTTGGAATTGCTTATTAAAGCCCTTGGAAGAGACGAACTCTGCTGGGGTATGGCTCATCTGCACTACAGAGTATTACTCGCTACCAAAGACAATCCAGACACGTTGCCAAGTGTTTAAATTGGGCTTGCTCAGTTATACTGACATTTTTAAGAGAGTTAAGGAAATAGCTAGTATTACAAGCACAAAGATAGAAGAAAGAGATATATGGATTATAGCAAGGAATTCAGATAACAACCTAAGGCAAGCAGTACATTTGTTGGAACAGTATGTGGTTACAGGAGATATAGAGAAGGTACTTTCATCTGAACTTGATATGAACTTTCTGGAAGCTCTTGCCAAGAACGATATACCTAAAATATGGGAAATATTTAGTAAGTGGAAGCAAAAATTCAATGATGTAAACACGTTTTTAAACGCTGTAGGTTATGACGTACAAAACTGTTTACTTATGAAGTATAAAGCAACTTTAATTAATGTAAGCCCTTATAGACAAAAGAAATACAAAGAATTACTACCTCTATTTACAATTGAACAATTAAGAAAAGCAATGCTTGAACTAGCCATAATGCAACAAAAAGTAGGTGGTATCTGGAATTACAACTCTTTATTTATGAATATCTTGTGTAAAGTGGACAAAAATACTGAAAATTCTAGTTGACAAAACACTCGTTTTAGGGTATAAACCAAGGTGTAATTAGACAAACCGAAGAACAAGAAAGAGAGAACTATGAAAGATGCATACCTAGAATTTGAGAGTTTTATAAAAGACCAGTTTGAATATGGTGGAAAAAAATACAAACTAGATGATTCACAAACAAGAGAAAGTACAGACGTGCTTTTTGATAAGCATGGAAAGAATTGGTTAATAGGTACAATTGATAAATACACTTTTCGTTATAGTAATTTAGCAAGAGAAAGAGATTTGTTAAAGATAGCCACATATATGTATTTAATGTGGTTAAAGAGAGGGTTCCAAGTAACCAATGAAGGAATAAACGACCCTCCAATTGATACTAATATAGATTTAAAGAGAAAATATTTTCCTGATTTCGCTAGAAAAACTAGAGCAGATTTTATAGCTAACCAAGCTTACTATAACCAGGAAAAGTTTAACATAATTTCCGCTCAATTAGGTACATGGTCAAAAGGAGAATGGTCAAAGATAACTCAAGGTCAAATGATAATTGTGTTTAATATTTCTTTTGTTGAATGGAGTAAAAAATATGCTAAAGTAGTACAGCATGACACGGATACATATAAAAATGAACAAACAAATAACGAAACAGAAAAAAAATAAAATAAAGTGTAAAGATTGTAATTATGATTTAAATGATGGTGAACCGTACGTTTTTGATGGCGAGAATTACTATTGTTTAGAACCATGTTATCAATCGAAATTGAATGAACTAAGATTTTAATATAGTTTAGGTGGGTGATAATGCCAAAAGATATTGAAAGTTTAGAGAAGTCTAGAGCCATAAGGCAAAAAGTTATTGATAAATACGGAGAAGTACCTACAAGTATATGGAATATTGATTATTCTTGGGGGAAACACGTAAAAGAGCTTGATAGTAGAAAACAACAAGCCGTAGCTCAAAAGAAACATAAAAAAATGAACTATGGTGAGAAAAGAACTATTGAGACTGTTGGTGGAAAACCAATTGAACATCTAGACAAGGATAAACTATCCAAAGCATTTGGTATGTCTTCACAAAATGTTAGAGGTAAAGGTGCAGGCTTATCAACATTCCCACCTGACTTAGCAAGGAGAATTGTTCTTTTTTACAGTGAGAAAAACGAAACAATACTTGACCCTTGTGCAGGTCATAATAGCAGGATGGAAGTAACATATGACTTGGAACGTAACTATATAGGTTATGATATTTGTCATGAGTTTATGGAATTCAATAGTAAGGTTAAGGATGAGATAACAGGTAAAGGTGAACAGAAGTTATTGTTTACTCCTTCAACTGCTATTACCCTTAAAGAAAAAAGTTCCGAAAAATTAGACGAAACAAGTAATTCAATTGACATGATTTATACTAGTCCTCCCTATTGGGATATAGAGTATTATGATGACTCTCCCCTACAGTTAGGATATAAGAAAACGTATTCTCAATTTTTAGAAGGTATTACAAAAGTAGTATCTGAATGTTATAGAGTATTGAAACCAAATAGGTATTGTATATTCAATATCAATGATTTTAGAAAAGATGGAATATTATACACTTATCATTGTGATTTGATTGATATATTTAAGAAAGTTGGATTTAAGATACATGATATAATAATTATTAAATGGCAATCGGCTTTGGGGGCATGTTTTGCAAGCCAAGTGGAATCTAGAAAGATAACGGCAAAAGCCCATGAATTTTTGATAATAGGTAAAAAATGAATAAAATAATGGATTTACATATATTTTTTAAAGAAGGAGGACAGTTTTTTCTCATACCAATATTTTTGGGACTATTAGGTTTTTCTTTAATATCATTTTTAAGTTTTTCAAAAATATCTGGATTCTTTGGATGGGTATTTCTTATTTTATTTTCAATAGTTATTTTATATATATGGATCCTTTTATGAATAAAATATATAATGAAGACTGTAGAAAAACATTAAAAAAGAATCTAGACTATAATTATGTATTCTGTGTTCCTCCTGATTATAATGAATTGGAAATGTGTCCCGCTAAAAATGCTCTGGAATATTATAATTTCTTGTATTGGATTTTTGAGGAGTTAAGACCTAAAAATAATGTAGTAACAATAGGGATTACTGATAGAAAATTTAGAGGAGGAATATTAATAAAACATAGAGAAATTATTCGTGGTATGGAATCTTTAGATTATAAGTATATTTCTCAAAAAATATGGTGTAAATCTTATAAACAAAATTTATATAGATTAAATTATTCCTTTATAATGACATTTGCAAAAGGAAAAATTAAACAAAACCATAATCCAAGATTTGAAGAAGATGTATGGAACGCAAAGGTATATAAACACAAAGGTTATAATTATGCTGTTGCGTTAGAAGTTGTTAAAAGATGTATTGCTAATTTTACCAAACCAGGTGAAATAGTTTATGACCCATTTATGGGAAGCGGTACTACTGCTATTGCTTGTTTAGAAACTGATAGAAAGTACATAGGAAGTGAAATTAAAAAAGAATATTTTGATATAGCAAGCGATAGACTGAATAAATACCGTGAAAATAATGAAAACCTATTTATATGAGAAGAATAATATTAGTAGACCACGGATGTTTAATGTTCAGAGGTATATTTTCATGGGTAAACAGAAAAGAAATACCCGCTACTTTTACATACATGAGTATGCTTTTGGGTAACCTTAAAAGGATTAAAGTTACACCAGAAGACTCAGTAATAATTGCGGTTGATAGTCCTAAAGGTAGTTGGAGAAGAAACTTAGATGCTAATTATAAAGCGAACAGAAAAGAAGCAAGAGAAAAAAATAAAGAAATAAATTGGAAGTTTATGTTTGATTCATTTGCTAGATTAAGAAATGATATTAAATTAGGAACTCCATTCCAACAAATAGAAATAGAAAAACTTGAAGCTGATGATATAATAGCTTATGCGTGTAGATATTATAAAGATAACCAATGTATAATAATAAGCAGTGATAGTGATTATGAACAATTATATTGTTTTGATAATGTAAAAGTATTTTCACCAATATCAAAAAAGTTTAAAAAAGTTCCTTATCCTGAAAGGATATTAGCTAAAAAGATTGAAAAAGAAAGAAGTGATAATTTAATAACTCCTATTCTTACAAAAGCAGATTATAATATACGTTATACAATAGTAAATTTATTACAACTGCCTGATTTTGTGGAAGAACAAATAAAAAAAGAACTTGACAACATAAGAGAAAAGATATATAATATAAATGAAATGCCTTACAAGGTTATTAAAGAAAGATTTATAAAAATGTATGGAGGATAATATGAAAATACAACAAATGAGGCATGATAAAAAAGCTTATAGAATAGGAGAAAAAGATACAGATAATAATTGGTTCCAAATTACTCCTGCCGTAGAAAGTTTTTGTAAGACATTAAATTATGGTGATGAAGTAGAAATTAAATATGAAACGAGAAGCGATAGACAAAGATATTTAACATTTGTAAAAAAGATTGCTGATGGTGATGGAAAACCTACTCCTGTAATTACAACCGCAGACCAAACTACTCTAGGAACAGGATATACACCTTATAAGAAAAGTCCAGAACAATCAGAACAAATAAAAAGATTAGCAATTGGAAATATGACATCACGTTCTTTAATAGCTTTACAAGCACACCTTACTTTAGATAATGTGCTTGAAATAATTGATAAGATTTATGAAAAATATACTAGTAAAGTATAAATAATATATGCGTGAGGAGTGAAACGGATAACAATCATCTTTGTCTCATAAGCAAAGGATAATGGGTTCGACTCCCA
>Ga0114923_10001625_pt1 | contig 15513 bp, 13 predicted proteins | sample SumtaG_FD_89578 | JGI IMG/M metagenome (GOLD analysis project Ga0114923, IMG submission 89578) | Deep subsurface microbial communities from Indian Ocean to uncover new lineages of life (NeLLi) - Sumatra_00157 metaG | ecosystem: Environmental > Aquatic > Marine > Oceanic > Sediment | place: near...
AGTCTAGCAAAATGTACAGATGAATCAGCACAAGCAACATGTTTGAAACTGACATTAAGTGCAACACCAAAACAACCATTAGTAACTGATATAATTGTCAAGACTAATGTTTGGGATGAGAGACGAAACGCAAAACAAAACTTCTATAATGACGGAATAGACTTCATAGGAACTAGTGAGGTAGCACCACCAATATATCAAGTAATTGATGGAAGGGATGGATTAATTACTATCTACACAACTGACTGGACATTTGAAGACTTAACACACGCAATAGACCAAAATGGTAACACATGGACTTTCAATGGAGTACAATGGGTTAAAGACTACGTAGCATACGATATGTCTTGTAACATATCTTCATACTTAGGGTATGATAGAACATGTCCAGAATTTGCTATAATGAAGCAAGGACAGGCACTCATGGGTACAGAATACTTTGACAGTTCAAAGATACAAAGTACAGTAGACGATGCATATACATTCGATTATCCTGAACAAACAGATCGTTTGGCAGGAACTCAATTAGGGTAAAACCCTTATTTTTTTCTTTTTATACTTATAAAGTAATAATGCATACATTATTGTATGCCTGATATGGATTCACCACGATCACCACCAATAGGAACCATTCAAATATGGAGTGGATTACTTATCAATATTCCACAAAAATGGGCACTATGCGACGGAACTCAAGGAACTCCTGATTTAATAGCAAAGTTTGTAAAAGGAGCACCACCTAGCACAGAAGCTGGAGCAACAGGTGGACAAGATCAAACAGTACTTACAACTAATCAATTACCAGCTCACAATCATTCAGTAACTGGATCAACTTCACATAATCATCAAGTTAATATTACAAACCCAGCTGGCGGAGGTCCCTTTAAAGGAGGATTTCAAGAAGGAAACCAAGACTCTGGAAGTTTTACATGGGATCAACAAACTTCAATGATTACACTTAATAATGCAGGGAATAGTGGACAACATGAAAACAGACCACCATTCTTTGAGGTAGCTTACATAATGAGGTTATCATAATGACAACTTACGGCGTAGACTTAGGTGAAGGAATACCAAGTGGAGGAATAGTTATATGGAGTGGAACTTTATCAAATATTCCAAGTGGTTTTCTATTATGTGATGGAACTAACGGAACCCCAGACTTGAGAGATAAGTTTGTTAAATGTGTACCAAACGCAGTAACTAATCCCGGTTTAACTGGTGGAGAATCAGAACATACTTTAACTACAACAGAAATGCCAAATCATAATCACACTCTATTTGATGCAGGACACCAACACGAAAGTTTTTTCCATGGATCAATTACAGGAATATTTACACAACCACCAAGATTTTTTGCAAATAGATCAAAAACTTTAAACACAGATACAAGAGTTCCCATTATAACAATAAATAATGCTGGTATTGATCAAGCACATGAAAATAAACCAGCTTTCTTCGAGGTAATTTATATTCAAAAAAGTTGATTATTATGCCTAATATACAAAATAATTTCGTAGCAAAGGTCGGTACTCCAAAAGACATTATTGTTGTTTGGGCTGGTACTATAGCAACTATCCCTAATGGGTGGGCTTTATGTGATGGATTACTTGGAAGACCTAATCTATTAGACCAATTCGTAAGAGGAGTTAATACAGCTGTGACTAACCCCGGCTTGACTGGAGGACAAACATTAGTAACTTTAATTCTTACACAATTACCTATGCACTCTCACACTCTATCAGAATCAGCTCACTTTCACCAAAATACTAGAGGTTCAGTAGCAACAGCTGGAGGAGGATTATTAACAGGAAGTGGTAACTTAACTTCTTCTATTCAAACAGAGATAACAAGTTTAAGTTTAAGTGCAACTACAGGCTCAGCTGGAAGCGGTGGTTCTCATAATAACATACCACCATTTTTCGAAGTAGCTTATATCATAAAGCTTTAAGAATTAACTCTCTATATTTATCAGGAATATTAGATTTTTTTAATGAATTAGTTTGTGGGAAATCAGGATCTTTTCTAATCTCTTCTAACTCATAAACATCAACCTCATAACCACCACTCTTCCATAAACTAATCCAATATTTGTAATCCACCTGTTTAATAGGATTCACTTCACCTAAATACGATAAACCTCCTTCATACGTGTCTGTATCTAAATTAATATATTCTTCAAATGTCATATTTTTATAATAATGATTCCAAGCCTCCCATCCAGACCATACTCTTTCAATAGGATCTCTTGTAATATAGACAAGCTTATAATGTACAGGATCTCCAAATTCATGCTTAAATCTTTTTGCTTGTTCTTCAATAGATTGATAACACCATTCACGACGGCTTATTTTATTTAGAAAGTCATATGGATAGAATCCTTTTTGATCAGCAATATCTTTTTTATATTTTACTTTCAGATATTCTAATAATGAAGTTGTTCCACATTTAGGAAAACCCATTATTATTACTCCATCTCTCATAAATTTTCCCTCAATAGTTTTTTTGTTATATCATAATGTGCTGATGTTATAGGAGGGGCATTTCCTTCATTTATAGTAGGGAAATCAGGATCAAGTATCATAATCTCAAATGAATAAAACTGCGGTTTTAATTCTAACCATGGTTTTATAAATTTTTTCATATCACATTGTTTTATTGGATTCATTTCACCAAACCCAATGTTTCTGTATTGTGATTTCAAGAATTTAAGATATCCCATATCTGGCTTTATATAATTATACCAAGACCAACATCTTTCTATCGGGTTACGAAATATTATAACTGGTGTAGCCATTTTTCCCCATCTAGCTTTAAAATATTTAACTGCATTTTCTTTAAACATACATTCGTCACGCTTTACATTATTATCTCCATATTTATTTATCAAGTATTGATGTAATGAAATAGACCCAGAACGTGGCATTCCCACTATGACTAGCATGGTTTTTAAAAGGTAGCATATATTAAAACCTTTATGGTGGATTTGCCTGTATACTTATAAGTGATACTATACCTTTATAAGGCATGAAACAGGCGACCATGCTTCGCAAAAAAGCGAATCGCAAACATGCGAAAAAGGAATTGACTATCCATGAGATTGCACCAATGTGGTCTAAAATATTACCAATGCTTCCTAAAACAGATAAACAGGAATTTTATACAAAAGGAGGACAGATACTAGATATTTCAGATTGTAAGTTTTGTGTAGTTGGAGAAGCATATGGATTTAATGATGATTATTGTCATAATAGTAACAAAGAATTCTGCTATGATTGTTACGCATGTGCAGTAAATTTTGGATATAATTTATTACTACCTCAATGTGAAAGAGAGGGATTTGTTAACACATTTGTTGATCACTGGAATGCATGTCACGTCTAAGTTTATATTCTGTTAACCCACTCTATATCTAGGCTAGCTTAAATGCGTCTTTGATAGACGGGGGTTCCTTGTGGTGGTTGCTAGTCGCCATCCATTAGTTTATATGTAAGTATTGGTTTATATTACCTAATGAGCGGGCAAATTCAAGTTATTAAGAAAAAAACATTATCAGATAAAATGCACTTGATGGCTGATACATTAAGAAATTGTACAGAAAAGCAATGTATAGGAAAATTCTATGATCCTAGAAATGATTCAGTATGTGCATATGGAGCATTAGGATTTATGGCAGGAATTCCAAAAGATGATTTAAAAAAGCAAGATTTTACAAAAGTCTTAGCAAGTTATGGAATAGATTTGGATGAATCAGGAAAGTTAGTAATATTACCTAATGAAGCTATGAATGAACATGGATATTATCCACAAAGGGAATCGTCTCTATTTCAATCAATTTTCCAACTGAATGATAAGGGATATTCTTTTAAAGAAATAGCATCATATTTAGATATATGGGCTGATAATATATAATGGGAGATTCAAACTCTGGAATTAGTTTTGTTTTAGATACATCAAACTATCAACCTAAAGTAAAACCTGAAGATCAAAAAGAAGAATTTTTAGTTGAATATACTTTACATGTAGATGATAAAGAATATAAACTTCATGGATTAATATGGGCAAAAGATTCTGAAGATGCATATGTTAAAATGCCAAATATTAAACGTGGAGAGCATTACTATGTATCAAAAGAACATGTGGTAGGTGCAGTAAAAGATGAAGAAAGAAGAGCAATACATGATAGATTACATAATCTTGGTGGAGGGGTAATACTTCCATAATGCCTTTCGAACTAAGGACTTGGCATTGTAAAGCTTGTAAGGTATTCACTGAGGGAGTTATATGTCCAGAATGTAAAAGAATGTATAATCCCGCAGATCCTGAATGTGAACTTAAGGATTAGTTTATATTACCTAATATGATATGATATTTATGGCAAATGTAATATTACCAGTCGCCATCGGCATAGCTATATTGATAGCACTAGCTGGCTATGGAGTCATTGTGTACGGAATCGTACAACCAATACAAGATGGATTGAACTCTTATGATGCAGGAACATTAGATGCTTGGCAGATAGTTTGGGCTGTAGTCTGGATTATCCTTAGTATCGTAGCAATTAGAATCTTAATTGCCTTATTTGTCTTCGCATGTTTAGGAGCAATTATTGGAGCGTTAGGGGATTAAACCCTCTTTTTTTTACATTTATATTACGCTTAATACGTAGGTATAACGTTAACAAACGGATAGAGTTCGCCCAACTACGTCACGATAGATTGTTAACCTACACGACAACAGCTTGGGCAACCATTTCCAATTCATTTATATTACCTCTAAACCTAGTCCTATTATGATAGATAGACTCGGAATAGGTATTACACTGGTAGTACTTGCAGTTATGCTTGGCGTATCACACGCAAAGGCTATTGGTTTAACTATAGGCTTCTAGATTTATATTAGGAGTTTACCCACTTTTTTATATGAAGAAGGGCAAACAGCTGGATCTCGACGGAAACCCTATATGTGAGCACACATTATATGATTGGCATTTAAGTGGAGGAACGTATTGTTGTTTATGTGGAGAATCTATACCTACAACAGGATTATTAAGTCTTAAAAAGAGAAACATGCTTCACGGAAGATTAGTCTAAAATATGCTTAAATAGAATTCAAGATAACGTATAGTATGCCGGGTCGAGGACAACCATGGAAAGGAGTTGGAAAAGGAAATCCAGACAGAATTGGAACTAGTGCAATCGCAGACGGTTCTATCACAGAGGCAGATTTAGATTCAAGTGTAACAGCAAAATTAAACTCAGGAGGAGGTATTGATTTAGAAACAACTGTTTTATTAATTCAAGAAGATTTTAGTTATAGAAGTCAAGAATTACTTTCTGAAAAATGGACTCAGAATGGTACAGGAACATCACAAATTCCCGGTAATGATACTGAAATAAATGGAACGATAGGACTTACAACAGGTGCTACAGAAGGAACTTTTAGAAATATACAAATCGGTGAAGAGAACGGACTTTTAAGACAGAGCAGAGATGCTAATATAAAAGCTGGATTAAGTTTAGATGATCATACAAATAGCGTAGTAACAGTTGGTATGATGTCAGAACACGCTGGCGGTGGATCTTCTAGATCCGCAATACAAGCAAATTGGGATGACGGAGTAGCCTTAATTGGAGATGGAACTGATACTAATTGGCAAGCTGTATCAAAGTCCTCTAGTAGTGGAGAAAGTACAACTGTAGATACTGGCGTTGCAATAGCAGATTTTGGAGTTAAAATAAGAATTGAATTTGAAGCAGGAGTTGGCACTGTATTTTTTATTAATGGAAGTCAAGTTGCTAATATTACAGCAGACCTTCCAGCTGATGCTCTAAAACCAAACATTGCTATTAACACTAAAGTTGCTTCCACTAAAACAATGGATGTAGATTACTGTGAAGTAACTGCAGAACGGTGATCATAGATGCCCGGTCGAGGACAGCCTTGGAAAAAAGGTGGACATGTTGATGACACAATAGATAGTGGAGATATTATAGATAATACTATTAAATTAGAAGATTTATCTACAGAAGTAACAGACGCTATATCTGGAGCTTCAGATGGTGTTGGTTATGATGAAGTTTTAGATGAAGGAGGATCATTACCTAAAAGAGCTAGATTAGATTTCGTAGGAGCTGGAGTAACAGCATCCGATGGTATAGAAAACACAACCACAGTAACTATAGCTGGAGGTGGAGGCTATGATACTATAGAAGAGGAAGGCACACCTTTAACACAAAGAACAGAACTTAATTTCGTTGGTGCTGGAGTAACAGCTACTGATGATGGAGAAAAAACCGTTATAACAATTCCCGGTGGACTGGGAGGAGGAGGCGGTGGAGGTTCTAATGATTTAGAACAAGCAATAGTTTTCGAAGAAGATTTTTTCAGTAATGATCAAACACAAATTCACTCACCATTATTAGGACAGATAGGATCAGGACAGACGGAAGGAAATGGACTTTTCCCAATTCAAGTAGGTGGAGTATTTGATACGTACCATGATAATGATCAAGTAGGAACATTATGGGGAGTAGAACACGGTGGAACTACTAACACTTTTGCAAATTTTGATTTTACAGGAAGTGACTGTATAGGAAAGTTTGGATTAGGATTTAATGCCCTTACAAACATGTCTGCTTGGGTAGGATTTGTGGATACCTTTTTAGCAAATAATCAGAATCCAGCATCAATAGCAAACATAGAAGCTCCTCTTGCTGAAGGAGCATATTTCAGATGGCATTCTACAACAAGCGGTAACTGGTTCGCAGTAACTATGAATGGAGGAGCTAAGACAGAAACAGATACAGGTGTAGCAGTAACATCTGGAAATATAATAAGACTTAAAATAACATATACAGATGCAACAAGTGTAACTTTTACTATAGACGAAGTTGATGTAGCAACTCACACAACTAATCTACCAGCAACCGATTTAGGATTTGTAGTTGCAGGAGCATCAATAACATTCCCAAATACAAATGGAGATTCATCTAATCCTCATGGTTTTGATTACATACAAATAGAACAAGCACGATCAGGAGCTACAATAGGAGTAGGAAGTGGAGGAGCTAGTGGATCTAGATTCCCAGACGCATATCCATTAACTGAAATTTTAGAGTTCGATGATTTCTTTTATTCCAGTCCAGATGGATTAGATCAACTAAAGTATGGAGTTTTTGGAAATGCTAATCTAACAAACCTTACAAATGAGAAAACGATTGGAGGAGTAGTTGAATTACAAGGTAGTGGTGGAGTTAATGGAGATGTTGGAGGAATGATAAGTAATTTTGATTATACAGAGGGTGGTAATTTTATTGATTTTGATAAAGATTTTGATATAAAAATTACTACTTCTCTAAATGCACTAGTTAACCGTATTGATTGGATAGGAATCATGGATGATTTCATTGCGACTGGAATAACTGTAGCACTTGGAGAAGCTGGTTTTGCTGAGGGAGCATATTTTAGAGCAGAATCAGGTGGTAATTGGATAGCTGTAACTCGATCAAGTTCTACAAATACTACTACAGATACTGGAGTAGCTTCTTCAATCTCTAATGCTACATTTGAAATAATAAAAACAGGATCATCTATTGGATTTAAGATAGCTGGAGCAACTGTGGCAACTCATACAACAAACCTTCCAACTGGAGGAACAGGATTAATGCAGGAAGGTATGACTGATCTCGCTGTTTTTCAAAATCTATTTCATCGTGTAGATTCTTGGTATTTAAAGGCAGATAGATAAAATATGCTTAAATCGTAATCAGTCTTAATCTTATATATGGATGTTCCGATAGGAGTGGTTAGTGGATAATGGCTGATTTTACAGAAGATTTTAATACATATTCAGTAAGTAAGTTACCTACTTTTAGGGAAAAATTCACATATTCAACAAAGGCAGAAGCTGACTTGAATTGGATTTCTCAAGACGAGCCAGATAACCAAGTTGATGTACAAAAGGAGAATTTCTTCTATACAATAAAACGAGACGGAGTGAATAGAGGAAGTTCAATAGATTTAGGAGCACCTGTTAGTGATGTAAAATGGACATTACGATGTAAAGTAACTATAGGTACACCATATACAGTTACAAGTTCTCTTTCTTCAGGATTCTCTTTCGGATTAGAAGATACAGATTCTTCTGTAGGATTAGGATTTCTAAACAATTTTCTTAAAATTACTTTGATTAATACAATAATAGGAGGAGGTAGTCAACATCAAAATGTTTCACTTTTTGAGGGAGCTAGTAATGGTATTGAGGGAACTACTACAGGTTGGACTGCAGGAGATACAAGATATATAGAGCTAAAAAGATTAAGTAGAACAGAATTCCAAACAACAATTTATTCAGATGCTAACTATTCAGTAATAATTGATAGATTAATAAAAACTGTACCAGCTGGTGTAACAGGATTACGATATATAAAAATTGGGGGACCCGCAGATAACGAACCATCATATAACGGAGTATTTACAGGAACTGTTGATGATATAGAATTTTGGGGAGAAAGAGCAACTCCAACATTTGAAGATAAGTTTGATATGGGAGATAACTGGTCAGACACAGGAACAGGGTTTGGTGTTAATACTGGTACTGAAGTTTTTGATGGAAGTTTAACACTTAATGGAGCTGATAATCACTCTTCTTTTGATTTACAAAGTATAATTGGAGAAACTGTAGATGATGAAAAATGGGTTCTCCGATTTAGAGTAAAGATATTATCACTTGTAGGTAGTGGATCAACTGGATTCACATTTGCTATAGATAGTTCTGAACCAAGAGGAGGACTTGCTGGTTCAACACGTTCTCTTTTAGCAGGAGCATTTGACTTGTTTGATTCAATTCCACTTGCATATGGAGTTGGTAATCATACTCCTGCAGATGCTTCTGTATTATCAATTCAAGCACTTCCAGCATCTAAAGTACTTGCAACAATATCAACTAATGGAACCACAGATTATTGGGTTGAATTTAAAAGAACAAGTGCAACGGAAAATACAATGCGGGTGTTTACAGACGAAACCTTTACAACACCTTTAGCAGGGCTATCTTCAAGAACAATTCCTAGCACAACTGTTGGTCTTAGATATATTAAATTTTATGATAGAGAACTAAATACATCAGGAAGTATGACATTTGAAGTAGATGATGTAGAATTTTATAATGGGGTATCATCTGTTACTTCAGAAGGGGCACAGCAAGGGGATGTTACATTTGAAGATAATTTTGAATTAAAAACAGCAACTCTCACAGATGACTTTACTTCTTATGCAAACCAAGGGGAAGCAGACGCTGTTTGGGTACCAGTTGGTGCAAACCCAGTTCAAGTCAATGTAACAACTGATGTGATAGACTGGGATTTTAAAGCTGATAATACTAATAATGCCTGTGCCTTTGATATACAAACCGCACTTGGAAGTGGAATAAATGCAAGTGACACAAACTGGACTTTACGATGGAAAATGATAGTAGCAAATAATACACAAACTGGTTCAACAGTAAATTACGGTCATGTTGGTTTATTCGATACTGATCAGAGTGTAGATGAGGATAGTGCATCAGATTATATATGTACAAGATTTCTCCGTGGTTCTATTGCATCTCAAAACAATCCACTCATAGATAGTGGTGACGCTAAAATTCCCTCTTCAGATGCATTTGGAGATGTAGAGTTTGTTGGAGATATGGTAGTTGGTACTCTTTTCTATGAACTAAAAAGAACTTCAGCTACAACATACGAATGTACTCAATATAGTGATGCAGGTTACACTACTGTAGTCGAAAGAGTAAGTAGCTCATGTTCTGCAAGTATTGTGAACTTACGTTACATAAAGATACAAGGCAGGGATGCTCTTGACCCCGGCGGAACTCTAGACGGAACTATAGATGATATAGAGTTCTATAACGGAGAATCAGTAATAACAAGATGGATTAATATGAGTGGAGATAAAGTTGTAGTTAATACTGGTACATGTGTAATGGATTGGGATTCTTCAGGAGCAACGTTATATAATGAAGGAATGGTTGCAGATGTTTTAGGAGAAACAATAAATGATAAAAATTGGACATTACGATGTAAATTAAATATTAATACTTTAATAGAAGGAACTGATGCAACAGCAAATGATTTATGGGTTGGATTATCTGGAGATAATACAGACACACCCGAAGTAGCTCAAGATTTTGTTGGATTTAGAATTACAGCTCAAGACTTAGCATCTACATCTAAATGGATTATAGAGAATACTTTAAACACAGTTCCAAATACATCTCCAGCTGATACTTTAGATACACCAGTAATCGAGCCAGTAGCTGGAACTTTTTATCTAGAATTAAGTAGGACTGATTCTACATCATACACAGGAACAGTTTATTCCGATGCTGACTTTACTACAGTTGTAACAACTGGAACTTTTACAATGGCAAATATTACGAACCTCCGATATCTCAAAGTCATGGTTAGCAACTTTGATGGAACTGGAGATTCTACATTCGATGGAACCATTGATAATATAGAATTTTATAATGGAGTATCAGTACCAAGAACACCATCCTTTGGAGCAACAAAACTATTTGAAGATAATGTTTGGGATGATCAAGGTTGGGTTACACAGGATGCTACGGCAATGGCAGTTAATACAGGAACTCAAGTATTAGATATTAATGTTCTTAGAGATAGTACACAAGATGCAATAGCTTTTGATTTGGGTGCAGGGGTTCTTAGTGAGACTAGATGGGGATTACGATTTAAATATGATATAACAGCTGTAAACCCAGTAAATACTGGTACAAAAAGAATTGCATGTGGGATATTTAATACCGATGGAGTAGCATCTATAGCTTCACCCCAAGATTATATTGGTATAAATTTTAATCTAGCAACAGATACTACTGCTATTATATCAAATGCAACTAATAACACAAATCCTCAATCAATTTCATTTGGTACAACCTTTATATCTGTTATAACTCAAGTACAAACTTATTATATTGAAATAATTAGAATATCTGCAACTTCATATAGTGTAGAAATATTCAGTGATCCAGATTACTCAATTTCTCTAGAAAAACAAACTTTAGATACTATATCATCTGCAATATCAGGATTAAGATATATTAAATTCCTAGGTGATGAAACAAGCGGTCCCGTGGCTGGATCTTTTACAGGAACTATTGATGACATTGAATTATGGGATGGTCAAGCTCCACTAGATCATAAAAATAAATGGAGGGTGTTAGATTTATAATGGCTTTCACACTAGACCCGCAAACTGGAAAAATATCATTTGGAGTGGTAGCAGATTTATCTCACGATGCAATATCAAGAGATATAGCTTCTGCATTTGGAGTATCAGAAGACTTTAATGATGACTTTTCAACTGCAACAAATTGGACTACAACAGACGCAACTGTATTAGATGTAGATACAATAAATCAAGAACTAGATTTTGATTTAATAACTTTAACTACATCAAACGCGGGAATAGCTCATGATTTAGTTACACCAGTATCAGATACATTATGGGTACTTCGATTTAAACTAGATTTAAAGACATTTAATATAAATAGTGATCCAACTGGTCAATCAATTCATATAGGTATAGGAGATTCAGATCAAACCGTATTTTCTAATATAGCACAAGATTGGTTAGGATTTAAAATGTTTACAGCTGGAAGTTCAAGTGGTTATCAAGTAGTAGGTGCTAACGGTGTGGGACCTGACACTGGTGGAGCTATCGTAGACACATTTACAAGAACTCCAACTCCAGAAATTGTTTATGTAGAATTAAGAAGAACATCCGCAACTACATTAGAAACAAACATGTTCTCAGATGATGCTTACACAACATTATTAGAATCACAATCATCAACAATATCAGCAAGTACTGTAGGTTTACAATATATTAAAGTAATGGCAAAGAACGTAGACGGAACTGGAAACGGAGATATTTTAGGAGCTATAGACGATGTTCAATTATGGGATGGAATAACAGTACCAGTGATTACTTCATTAAACTGGAGAATGAGATTTAAATTAGATATAACAGCATTATCATTACCATCTGGAAGCGACCTAAGCATGTGGATAGGACTATATGATGAAGATGAAACAAGTGATTCAACCAATTTACAGGATAGTTTCCAATTAGCGGTGTTTGTAGATAATATATTAAATAGATTCCATGTACAAACTGGAGATAATCAAGCTCCAAGAAGTGCAGGAACAGATAAAACAATGACAACCTTACCATCTGTAAATACATTCTTTGTAGAAATGAAAAGAGATTCTGCATCTCAAACAACAGTTAGCTTCTATACAGACAATACATTTACAACTACATCAGAAGTAGAAGCACAGGCAGGAATATCAGGAACAGATAATCTAAAATATTTGAAACTATTTAATGATGTGTTAGGAAATAACGCAAATACAATGGATGGAACATTTGATGACTTTACTTTTACTAATTTAGAGGCTCAGGTTACAAAGGAACATGTATTCACTATAGATGCAATATTAGAACAACAGCTATTTACATGTGGAGACAGAATAACATTCCAAGATGATTTTTCAACTGCAACAAATTGGGTTCAAACAGGAACACAGGTAACTATTGCAAGCGGAGAGATTCAAGGATGGGGACCTGACGCAACAATCCAAAGACTTACACATGACTTGGTAACACCTTTAAGTGATAAGAGTTGGACTGCAGAATTTGAATATGAGTTCAGTGCTTTTGCTAATCCAGCTCATGATATACTTGTTCTAACAGATACTAATACTTCTTCATCAGGGCTTCAAGATCATATAGCATGTAGATTTGGATTTTCAGGTGGATTAATTCAATTCGGAATATTACGGGGAGACAATTCTGCACTTGGAAGTGGAACAATACTTGGAGTAACAGCTTCAATAAACACAAGATATTTTGTTAGATTACAAAGAATTTCTCCATCTCTTGGAAGATTAACTGTCTTTACTGGAGCATTCGATTCAGTATTATTTGGAACTGTAGATGTAGACTTATCTGGAATAACTGGTCTACGATTTGTAATAAGTGAGACTAGTGATTTAGGTGGAGCGGGAAGAACATTAACTGGTATAATAGATAATTTAGTTATAACTAATGCATGTTGTAATGTACATGCTGATTCATTATTAGTAGATTTATCACCAACATGGGCATATAGAGAACATGAACTTAATCTATCAGTTCCTCCAGCTTCTACATTTCAAGTAGAAGTAGCATCACCAAACAGATACGAAACTATTACGGGACCGCCGGGAATTGCTAATAACTATTTATTTAAAGTTTTTAAAAAGTCAGAGATAACTGGATCAGATGTAGATATAGTATGGGAGAAGAGTGGTAGTACTTCAGCATCTCATACTTTCCGTGTCATTGATGGATCTTATGATAAAGATTCTCTTACAGATTTTGTTCCCGGTGCAGGGGGTCCCGCAAGTAAAGGAGGAGGAGTATTAGGTAGTTTCAGTAGCTTCCCTAATCACGCAGAACGAACAGATACACTTACAGGAATTAATTGGGGATCTTCAGTTCTAGATGATGTAACTGTTATTGCTTTTATCACAGATACTAACACAACTCCATTTGGTACTTTACAGATTAGAGAATTTAATGTAATAGGAATTCCTAGCGGTGGTAATCTTAAATGGCAATTCTTATCTCCAGTAGTAACTAATGAAACAACAGGAACAGATCAAGACGCAGGATATGTTAACGCAAGTTTAGCTCAAGCAGTAGCAGTTAATACTCAAGTCTTCTTAGTTGACGCATTACTTCAAACACAAGGAAATTGTAATGTAACACAAGTATTATTTGATCAAATTGCTGGAAACTCAGGTCTATGGACTTCAAATTCAGGACAAATAGTAATAGATTCAGGAGGATCAGGAATAGTAGAAATGAACTCTTTGGTTGGAGGAGGAACTACAACAAGTAGAAGAGCATTTAGAGCACTTGACACTTCATTCCCAGCTAATGTAGGAATAATTACAATGAGACAAAAAGTAACTCATGTATCTGGAAATAATGAAACAGGAATTTTTATGGCTATACAAAATGGAACAGGAGATGCAAGCTTAGGAGGTTCATCACCTAGAATCTTCTGTGCTTTTGGTTCTGGATCACCACCCGGTTTATTCTCATCAGTCAGTGATGGAGCAGGAGGAGGAGTAAATACACCACAACCACAAATAGTAATAGGTGATGGAGTGACTCAATTCATTGAAACAATTTATGATCCATTCGCTCAAACATTAACATTAAATTCATATTCAGACGCAGGTTTTTCAATTCATGTAGCAGGAAGCCCTCTAGTAGTAGATGCTTCTAGTGTAACCATGCCGTCAACTCTAATAGACACTGTTGTATCAAGTAACTTTACAAACTCTGGAAATGCAAGAGTAATTACTGCAGACTTGGATGATTACAATGTAATTATAGGAGGATGTCCTACATTCCAAGTAGATGCATTCATTCAAGCAAGTCCACAAATACCACATGAATTTATTGTTGATGCTAAATTAATATTCTCACAAACTGAAGACTTTATAGTAGATGGATTAGTACAAGCACTTGGAATTAATGGAAACTGTCCATTCCCAGCAACGGAAACATTTTACAGTCGTTCAAAAAGTCCAGCATTAGCAGAAAGATTGGGAGAAGGAGTTAATTCACCATTTGCAGGTGTTAGCAGATCAGGAGTTAAAATAGTAGGAGCTACACATGCAGGAAAGGGAGTAGAAGATATAAGAGTTTTGGGAATAAGAAGAAATGGAGTAGGTGCTACTGGAACAATGTTTGCAACTGTAAGAGATAATTTAGACAATGTAATAGCAATATCTACAAACTCAGTATTAGCAGAATCATTACCAACAACTGGAGCAGGAGACGATGTTACATTTACACTTGATAATGCAGTTGAATTAGAAGATGGATACAGAATATTACTTGAATTCCCTAGCTGTATAGGATGTGCTGACTCTGGAAACTCACCAAACGTATTTTGGTTTGGAACTAGTACAGCATCTCCAGCTGGAACTGAGAGAACCTTCTTTAGTAAAACTGCTATAGATCCGGGTTCTTATACTGAGACATCTACAGGATTTACTCAAGGAGGAACTATATCATTCACTACATCACCAGCTGTTCCACCTAAACAACAAGGATGTGCTAAAGTAGACGCATTTCTAAAAGCCACTCAAACTGAGACATTCTTAGTAGACGGATTTATATTCGTTCTTCCAGTTGTTAATACATTCGTAGATGCTTTATTACAGGCATTCAATCAGGAAAAAGATTTCACAATAGACTCATGCCTACGAGTAGAAACTAGAGAAGAGTTTGAAATAGACGCATGTTTACAAATAGAGGATACGGATGAAACCTTTGCAGTAGACGCATTGATATTCATTCTTCCAGTTAGAGCATTCCTTGTAGATGCTATAGTAAGATATGCACAGGGAACAAGACTTACTGGTG
>Ga0114923_10001626_pt1 | contig 15513 bp, 30 predicted proteins | sample SumtaG_FD_89578 | JGI IMG/M metagenome (GOLD analysis project Ga0114923, IMG submission 89578) | Deep subsurface microbial communities from Indian Ocean to uncover new lineages of life (NeLLi) - Sumatra_00157 metaG | ecosystem: Environmental > Aquatic > Marine > Oceanic > Sediment | place: near...
CACCGGCGCGGCCATTGAATTCACTCATGCGCGTGACGGTCAACAAAATGTAACATTATTTGGCGTTGTTGCGTATCAAGCGCGCCCCAGGTGCAAACAAACCCCAAGTCCCACATTTCCTTAACCATCGCCGCGGCATCGGCCTGATTGATCGTCTCTAATCGCGGCTCTTGAAGGGCGTCATCGATAAGTTCACCGGGATCGACAAAGTTGTCGTCGCCGTCTAAAGGTTTCAGTTTCTTTGGCACATTACCTCCTAAAAGGGTATATCGTCCTCATCCAGCGCGTGTTTGGCGATAACTTCCAACGCCACGTCTTCACGCGCCGCCATGTATTCTAGTTGCGCTTGCTTGCGCGTGGCAAACCATTTTTCGCGCGCCGTGCCTTTTTCATTATAAACCGCTTCAAGAGCGGCGCGCAAGTCAGCCGCGCGCCGATCTTGATAACGGGCATTCGCTTTAACTTGTGCTAATTCGCGTTCTAGTTCGTCAATCGTCGCCATCTTGATCTCCCATTTCCCCGCGCAAACTACGATTTAGGGGATAGCCGGTGCGCGGATCATAACCTAACTCATGAATGAAGGGCGTGTCGGCTTGCCAACGACCCTGCCCCATATAAACAAAATAACATTCCGTTATCACGCCGGTCTCTTCATTCACACGGCGATCCCGCTTCCAGATGGACTTTGAACTGACATCCACCCAAATCTCAAGCGGATTTTCGCGCTTAGCGAGGGCCAGCATGGTTTCGTGAAGACGCGCCAAATCCATATCGAGGGCCATGGCGTCAATCCTTACCCGCAAACATCGGTAATTGCTCATAACCAGATTGTTCGCCATCTTCCTCGAAAACAAGAGTTGGCGCGTAAGGGTCAGACTGCTCGCGTTCAAATCGTTCACTTACCAGCCGATTATCAGCGATCTGGATGTATTGCTCATTAAGTTCGCCGCCTGTCCAATCTCGACCTTCGCGTTCGGCGACCACCGCCACCGTGCCAGCGCCCGCGAACATATCCAGTGCAATGCCGCGCCGGGCGGGGGCCACACAATCACAAGCGGCGTGAAACCCCTTGTCAATATAGCCGGGGAAGGGGTTGTCATGCCTCCCGCCGCCATCGCGCGCCCGCTTCACATTTTGTATCATACGGCTTTGACTATCCGGCGCGTCCTCGGTCGTCATTTTGCCCGCATAAGGTGTAAACTCACCTTCAATCCAACCTGGCCGGTCGCGTTCGACCAATCTGACATGCGGAATGCCACACACTGAGCAAACGAGTGGCGGGCAACCGGCAATTAAACAACGTTTGACCAATTCGGTCGGGAAGGTCGCGAAATGAGCATCGCGCATAGGCTCAGTCGCTAATTTCCACACAGAAACGCCTAACGAGGTGCCAAAGGCAGCCTCAGCTAAAGCCAGCGCCGCGCCTCTGCCGACCACTTCCTCGACCAGTTGGGCATAATAAAACCAGGCCGACATATCTTCGATCTCCCAGACCGTGCGCGCGTTGCGGCTGGGCGGCGCTTTGTATTCATCGTTTTTAGCATTGCCACTGCGCGGGCGGCCAGACCCATCGGTTTGCCGCTTACTCATCGACTTTTCGCCTAATCTGACCTTTTTGCCGGCATTTAAGGCGCTTGCGCGCAAGGCATAATCATCGTAATAATAATCGCGCCCCTGCCAGTGGTTGAAGCGTTTCCAGTCATCTTCCACGTAAGTGTATTCACCCAATAGGGCGGTGAGTGATTGTGGGGGATTGGGGCTGATGACCTCCAATTTGCCATTCACCCAATAATGGTCGTGTGCGGGTTGTTCATTGATGGCCTGTCCGCGATGGGCATTGAGCCACAATTTCTTTTTGTTGGATTTCGAGAAGAGAAATATTTGCTCGTGCGCGCGCGTTGGACGGTCGCGCACCGATTCTGGCATCGGATTTTTCTTATGCCAAATAATCTCCTGGCGCAGCACCCAGCCATCATCACGAAGCGCCAGGGCCAGCGTCCAGGCCAAACCGGCCAAGTCTTTGGCTTTGAGACCGCCCGCAATTGTATTTATGGGTTTGTCGCGGAAACCGCGATCATCCTGGCCTTGCTCACGTATCACTTTCGCGCTCGCGCCATTGGGGGTTGTGGCATAAACATCACCCATGTTGAGCCAGAGTGTTCCGGTGGGTGTGAGTACGCGCCGAAATTCACGGAATATGACGACCAGCGCTTCAATGTAAGCTTCAACCGTGGCCTCCAGACCGATCTGGCGGTCAATGCGCTCTGCGCCACAGATTTTGCAAACATTGTTGTCCAAGCCAGGTCGGATGCCCTCGTCATTATGGTAAACCGCCTTCTGGTCGGTTCGCTGCCCGCCCACCCGATGCTCACAGGTCTCTTCACCACCCCGCCAAAGGCCGGTGCCATAATCGCGTAGGCCCCAATACGGAGGGCTGGTCAGGCCGAAATCGACACTCTCGTCGGGCAGTGAGCGTAGATAATCGAGGGCATCCCCGTGAATGAATTGGTTCAACCACTTTTCGCTCATCGCCAATGCCAGATGCTTTTATCGGGCGGGATAAGGGCGTGATCGGCTTGCGTTTCGACCAAAAGTGGGATGAATATCCAATTGTCAAAATCGCCATTAATCCAGCGATTCCACGCGCCGATCTCTTCAATCTTACTGCCGCAAGTGCCACATTCGGCGTGCCAACCATGTTCATTTTCGACAGTGGCTAAGTTGGTCGAATTATCACAGCCCGGACAATATACTTCTGGAGTTTCAGCCATTATTCACCATCCTTATCATATTGAAAGGTGTTTTGCGCCTCACGTTCGCAATCTTCGCAAGCCAAAACGCGGCCCGGGTGGGCGTCATCTTCATTGGCATCCACCCATTCCAAATAACCGCCGCAATACTCGCAAGCATCGCCTTCAGTTTGCGCCGTTAACATCATCCTCACCCTCCCAAAATAGCGGCTTGTCACCTAATCTGCCGAAAACGCCCCGTTTAGGACACCACCAATCGCGCTGCGCGCGGCCTTCGCCACTTCTGGCGAAGGTGACAAGCGGGATGTCACCATCGCCACACTCAGGGCAAGGCCGATGATATTGAACATCGGTAAATCGCGGTTCATATAACGCAAGTGATTCCAAAAAGCGTTCGTCATTCATCCGTTTTACCCCAGAGCGGCATTTGATCTGTAACCTCGTTAACCCGTGTTGGCTGGTAAGGATCGGCGCTTTGAAGTCGCCCATTAGCCGCCTTGACATAAACTAGCTCATTATCGCAGCCCAGATAAGCGCGCCCAAGTTGCCAAGCGGCCAGCGCCGTTGTCCCTGACCCCATGAAGGGGTCGAAAACAAGATCACCTTTCAGCGAGTAATAAGCCACTAATTTCCGCGCGAGTTCGAGCGGCATGGGCGCGGGATGCTTGGAGTTGGTCTCAGGCTGGATCTGCCAGAGATTGGTCTGCTCGAAATCGCCGGACACAAGCGAGTCTGCCATAAGTTCAGCGCCCGCGTCGCGAATTTGGGCATCAATCAGGCGACCATCCGGTTTGCGGTAGACGAAGATGTACTCCAACACCAGATTGGGTTTGTAAGCCAATGGTTGCCGGTGCTGGAGGAAAGCCCCATTGCGCCGGATGGCCGCGCCACCGGGTTTGGCCCACACAATGTCTTCTAAAAACTCGAAACCAACCAATTGCGCCCGGTGCAAAAGATCGAAGGGGATGGGATGCCGTGTGGAGGCCTCCTGGCGCGACTTGCGCGCTGAGATCACGGGGCTTGAGTTGAGCGCTAAAAAGCGTCCCGGTTTTAAGATGCGGAACATATTTGACAACGCCTCTAGCATGAAAAGCAGATAGTCCGCGTAATCGGCAAACTTGCGGCCATCATTGTAAATGGCGGCATTGAAATAGGGCGGCGAGGTCAGAATAAAATCAACCGGCTCACTTAACCCCGCCATAAATTCCAGTGCGTCGGCCTTCACGATCTTGTTAATTTCCATGATTGCTAGCTCCGATAAAGCAATGTCACACCCGGAAACAACGCGCGCGCTTCCTCTTCGGAGAGCTTATCACCGACACGCCGTACACCGGCCGGGGTGTTCAGATAAGAGTCTTTATATGGCTCAAAATTCTCCCGGTATTCATCCTTAACCAGCTCAATGTCGGGGTGGCCGATATAAGCCGACCAATCGCGCAAGCCATCACCCGCAACGGCCACCACCCAGACGAGGGTGGTTTTAGGATCGATGACAAACTTGACGAGTTGTTCCTTAAAATAGCCCGGCGGCAAATCGGCGATGATGACCTGTTTATTGCTACTCATTTTCTCCCTTTCGTGTTATACTTTTCATATCTCATTTCGAGATACGAGCCATAATGGTTCTCTTTTGAAATGTGATTTGATACAAATTCTCGATAGATGGCACCGACTGCGCTACTTTGCGCAGTTTGTGTTTTTAGTCGAGGCCATCATTTCCTAAATATTCCCCCAATTGTTCTCCCATTGTTACAAGTTGGGCTGGATGCAAATCATCGATGTCGCCTGTGCGCTGGTAACTCTCGTACATGATTGCAACATCGTATAGAAAATGTTTTGGCACTTCAACCAACTCATCTTTATCGTCTTGGCTATATGCTTGCAACGAAGCCATTAGGCTAAACATCATTCTTGCCTTTCGATTGGCAAAGCGGAGCGGGCAAATTGGCGGTGCCGACCTGTAAGGTGTCTCCACCTTCAACGGCAATCAGCACCGCCGCCACGACAACAATCTACCGGCCAGGATCAACTATGGGAGTTTTCTCGCTAGGCCAGTGACTGTTGCGGACAGCGTAAGTATAACCGAGAATAGTCATTCTTGTCAAGCGCCGGTGACAAGTAATAGGGTTTTGCCATTGATAATGTCATCCTGAAGCAGGCACTTGAGCATTTTCCATTTGAGTTTCCAAAGGGCGGTTGGGTGTCCCTTAAAATCTTCCAGGATGAATACCCGGCGTTCAATATCATAATAATAAAAATCGACAACGATTTTGATCGGTTGCAGCGTCTCATCGGGCAATTCGAGTTTATCTTGCAAGTAGAAATCCGCCTGGAGTTTTAAGTCGCGAATTTCCCCGACGCGCAGCAGTAATTTTAACTCAAGGAAGCGCCGAGCCTCGCCCTTGCTATCAAAACGCCGATAATTGCCTTCAATGTCCGGTTTCTCCGCGTAAATACCGTCAGGGTCATCCACGTTGACCCAGCAAGCCCTTGCGTAGTATTTACTCATCATCGACCTCCATTTTGACATTCAAATTATAACGTTCCAGTATTTCGTGAAAAGCGAGTTTGCCCTTACCCCCCTGCCGCTCCATGCGCCGCGCGGAGTTCGAGATTCTGGCGGGGTCTTGCCAGGAAGCGGAGCAAGTTTCGCGTGTTTCGGGGTGAGCATGAAACTTAAAAATCAAGAGTTTTGGCACTAAATCTACATTTTCACGGGCACATAAGGGGCATGTTGCCATTTGCATTCCTCTTCATCTTCGTTATACTAAAAGCGCCTCATATCGAGGCAATTCTGTATTTCGTGATACTGCCAAGCGCCCCGTTATATGCGGGGCGCTTGCGCATTAAAGCAGCGCCTGTTGCTCTTGTTCCGGGCGCACTTTAACAGGTGTCAATCCGCGCTTTATGTACCCCTCAATTGTCTCATTCGGCGTGTTCTCATCAACCACCACTTCAATGCTTTCAGGCCGGAACATCGAAAAGATACCGGGTTCGATGATTGGTTCATCGCCGAAAACCGCAGGCGGGATACGGATGGCTTTGATGTGCGCCAAAAGCACCCATGTTTGCCCCAACTCGAAATCTCGCGGCACCGACTTGATACGGCGGCTAATGCCCATGGATTTAGCTTCGCGCAGAAAGTCTTCGGGTGTCGGATAGTAGCGCGAGCCGATCCAGATGAGCAACGCTGGTTCTTGCAATGTATTTTGGTGAAGTGGACAGGCCGCGCAGTCGCCCACACAGGCCAGGCTCTCCCAAAGACGCCAGGGCTGTTCCAGCATCTTGGGCGAACGGGAAAAGGTCTGGCCCTCTCCGCAACAGGGGCAAAGCATGAAAGGAATGGGGAACTTGCCGCACGGCGTGGCTTCACCGCCTGAGATGAGATAGAGACCGCCGACTTTGCGCTCGCCACAACCGCGCTTACCTTCATAACGTGTCTCGATCATCACGTGCCCCCTTCGGTCTCGCCTGACAGGGCGCGGGCGATAACTTGCCGAACCTCGCTGCGCTCTGCCACTACAGCCCCGCGTGTATGTGACGGAATGTTAATGAACGCCGACGCCGCTTCCAACGCCACCCGCAACCGCTTGTTATCATTTCTCCATGAAAACGCCGAGGATATGGCCTCCCGCCGCATTTCCTTCTGCTGCTCGATCTCGGCGGCTTGCTCGCGAACGCACAATTCTAATTCATCTAGACGCATGGCCGATCCCATCCCCCCACGCTCTGATTGGCAATCTTCAAGTTGCTTTTCGAGGCGGTTAATTTCGCGATCTGCTGCCGCGTGTAATCTGTCGTATGCCGCCTCAAATTGTCTGTCGAAATCATCACTCATGCTCTCAAATACCTCCTCACAACGCGCCCAAATCTTCGATTGCGACGATCTGCACTTGCCGCTTGCTCTCCGGGTCAAGTCCTAAGCAAGTAGCCAATTTGCCCACGTTTACATTGTAACGCAAACCGGAGAGCGTCAGAGCCGTGATGAGCGCGGCATCGGTCACTGTGACATACTCGCGCCCACCTGCGCGATAAATTCGCACGTAGCCTGCGTTATGCACACTGCGCTCCGTTTTACGCAAATCCCCGCGCGGCAGATCAGTCATTATTCCACCGTGTGACTAAATCGGCCACGCCCGGCAACAGGACGCGCAATTCCTTTTGCGATATGTCCGATTGCAACCGCTCCAATTTTGGGAAACCCTTTATGAACTCCAGCGCGACCGGGGTGTCGATTATGAGCGAACCTGAAAGCCCGCGCGTGAAACGATCCGGCGAAACCTGCGCTTCATAGGCCGCGCCGGTGTAAACATCAAAGCGAACATGAACTGGGTTGACAGATGTGATACGGAGTCCAGTATGCAGATAGCGCGCGGTGGCATCCATCAGGACATCTCGCGGACTGAGATGAAGACAGACTCCACAGTGTCGATGACGACATAGAGACCGTCTTTGGTTTCAAAAGTCAATTCTCGCCCCTCGGCCTTCGCTTCCTTGAAGGCCACGGCCGTGAGCAAGAGACTGTCGCCGATGGGAATGACATCGAAGAACTCGAAGGGATGCTGGCGATCTTTGACAAACACAACGATCTCAAGATATTTAGGCTTTTCTGGGTCGGACATAGATTTTCTCCCTGTGTAATTTGATTAAAAACCGATTTCGCCCTCAGAAGAGAATAAATAAGCAAACGGCGATAAACAGCAAGGGCAGGCCGATTAAAACGACCAGACCGAGCAAGCGCCAGAACAGGAAGAGATAGCGCAAAACAATCATCCATCTTCCCCATCATCTTCCCAACTCCATTCATCCTGGCTGCGCCCGGAAAGCATCGGCGGTGGCTCAAAGTGAATTGTGAAATCGGGCGCATCCTCAATGCCGGGGTTACGCATCTCAATTAAGTCTTGAGCGCTCAGTCTGTAGACCGGCATAAAATCGCCCGGCACAACACGCATTTCGCGAACGCCGAAGGCTGGGCGACCAGGCGCACGCGGCTTCCACTTGGGCGGCACAACCTCACCGGCCTGGACGCGCCCATTGATCGGCAAGGGCAAGGGGTCGATCCCCCGCGACGCAACCTCCGGTTCATAAGCATTGAGAATGTCTGTCAACGTCCTGCGAACCGCGCGCTGATCCTGCCCCGCCGGATTGGGCATCTCAATATAATAACCGTCATCACATTCGCGAACAGACAGGATGTGCCCCTGCCGACCGAGGTAAAGATGTAACCCAGGATCATGCGCTACCACCACTAAACAGGTGAAATAATCATTGAAGCGCCACCAATTTAAGATTTTGTAATCCATTTATTCCCCCTGCGCGCTCGATGTATTTTTGCCAAACGTAGCAAAACCCGCATATACGCTTTTTTGTAAGTTCCGGCACTCGACATTTTGCCGCCCCTATCTTCTGGGAAATGCTTGCGGCAAACGTAGTAACCGACGCCTTCTAATTCGATCAGCCGCCAATCACTTTCGGTGCTCGGATCACTCTTTTCCTTTGCGCTACAAAGCGCACAGTTCATCATTTCGCCCATGAAGGGGGTTTTCATCGCCTCACCAACTCCCACTTTCTATCCACCTGCCACGCGGTAGCCAGTGGCGTCCTGTATATAAACCCCAGCCAACTTTGATGATAAAACCATTCACCCGCAACGACGTGGCTGTCGAATATGCGATAGCCGCAGCGTTCACACACAATGACCCGGCGCTTTTTATGAAATACTGGCTTTCGGCAGCCTGGATAGCACTTTGCTCTTGTTGTCACCGTCGTTTCCTCAAAGCGCGGCCAATTCTTCCAGTGAGACGACGAGCCGCTTAAACCCTGTTGCACTGTTCGCCCCCCTCCGGTAGTGCAGCCCGCCCTGTTTAATCTTATAACGCAGCGCGGAGAGTGACCAGTGAGTTAGCCTTGCGGCATCCCCAAGCGACACATATCCAAGACCCTCAATAAAATAAACCGTGACCATTGCCGACCTGGTGATTTTAAGCCACACCTTTTTATGTAAGCGCGGCGACTCCATCGTCGCGTCCGTGACTTCAGACTCTGGGATATGCCAAACCCCGCGATCATCCTGCCAAGCGCCGGGACAATGGCCGCGCCGAAGACGGGTGTAGACCGCCGTGTGCGACAGCCCGTATCTCATTTGTATCTGAGCCACAGTTAACGCAGGTACGTTCGCTTTCACTATTCCCACCACACACGAATTTCGCCATATTTGCGAATGGCATCTATTATTGCCTGTACAGCATCCTCACCGGGTGCAACCGCGTTTATTGCAACAAATACCTTAAGGTCATCCTGCGAAAGCGTCACAGGCATTTCCCCAAATACTTCCTCTATCACAGCCCCAAACAATCTGCCGTTTTCAATCTTTATCTTTTTGGCAGATTGATAAAATAATCTAAGACTCAATTCAATGCTCCCGATACCCAACAAGAAAAACAGGGCAGGCTGACCCTAGGAAGCCGTTTCAGGTGATTTGGCGCAATGCCATCTTTCCCCTAGCCCTGTCCACACTGGAATTATAAACGAGAACGACCATTCTTGTCAATCGCTTGTTTGTTGTTTGGAGTGAGCGGCGGAGTCTGCGTGGCGGCGTGGTGGCCGCGCTGAGTAAGCGGGTGGGGGTGTTATCATGGGTAGGGTTCGGATGCTAACGTGTTGCACACGCACGCGCTCACATTACTCATGATAATGCACATTATCACGATGCAAGGGATATAGTGTGCCGTGGGGGTTGGGTAGTGGCATGGTATAGCCTACCTCATGGCGGTGTAGGCCCTGGCCAGCACGCTGTTGGCTATAGGCTACCTCATAGCGGCGTGTATAGAGCGCGGCACACCATGCCTTGTGTGGTGCTGCTAATCCTCTGTATCGCTCACCTGGGGAACATTCAGCCGCTTGCCTGGGTGCATGACTATAATCTCATCCCCGGTCGCTTCCCTGGTGCGCTCGCCTATGCCGGTTAAGGCGTTGATTCTGTGCGCGTGACGGTCAATCTTATCCATTGCCATGTGATATGCCTTAATGACACGCTGTGCAGCACTCACTTGCTCTATGGTGGGCCTGTCGGCCTCGGCCAGACTCATGCTGTCATTGAGCACCTCAATAGCGGCAAGTATATCAAGCCCAGCAGCTTGCGCCTGTAGGTCATGCCAGTTGTCTACCAGGTCGCCTACTACAATACGCGCTATGTCCTCGGACAAAGTATCAATGCGCTCCAGGCTGCCCTGGGTAGCAGCTAAAAGGTAATTGCGCACAGTGGCGCTTGACATCTTAATCCCGTGCTCTTGCTCCAGGAGCTTACATATCTTGCGTCGGGATAATGTCCCCCCTATAGCGTAGTCCCTGATAAGTTCCAGTATATCGGCGCGCTGCTCTACACTCACGCTATGATAAGCCCTACTCCGTGTAGAGCGTCCTAGCGGTTCAGTGCTCAGAGTCGTGGCTAAACGGGCGTTGCTGGTTAATCCTTTATGTGTCATGCCGCCACTATACCATAATCCCTCAAATATGGCCTAATGGGTTAACTATATGTTCTAATTAGAACGCCAACCACCGCTTACCGACCAATCTGATAAATAGCTTGACTTCTTAACCTATTTCGAGTATTCTATAGATAGTGATTAATTCAAAGGCTATGGGAGAAACAACATGAACTTTTTACAGAAACGCAACCGCAGTTATGCCCAAATGACACAACAACTCGCCAATTCATTGCCACAGCAGCAATCATGGGAACTTATCCAAGTGTGGAGCCGCTTAATCTCAAATGAACTCACCACAGAAGAGAATGCCTATAACGCGGTAAAGCAAGAATACGATCGTTTCATCACCCTCAATCTGCAAACCGAATACGACGCAGAATCGGCTTATGACGATTGGTTCCAACACGCGATTATCGGCGGCCGGTCATGACACCCATAAACAACACTTACTTAATCGAACGGCTCACGGTAATCCAGAAACAAGGGATTACGCAAAGCAAGCGCGGCAACGAAAAGGCCATTAAGCGCATTAACAATGAAGTGGATTTGATTTACAAGGCGCTGAAAAGCAACCATAAGGCATACACTGAGAAATTCAGGCCAGATCAAATGCAACCACTAGGCTTTGAGGGATGGTTGCAGGTGGTTTGCGACAATGCAAACCGTGAGCGGCGAGCGCGAAGTCGCTCAAACCAAGATTGCTATTACAGCCGAGAAAACCCAAAACTCAAAGTTGGGCCACAAGATTAAAGCACTACCGGCTTGCCCATAAGGGGACTTGTGGGCAAGGGGTAATTCTTTAACCAATTAGACTATGGGAGTAGAACACATGAGCATTGACCAATACGAACAGCACATTTTGCAAATCAGAACGTGGGACTGGCAAGGGTTGATTGCTGACCTAGAGCCATTCGAGGATGATTGTAACGACATTCGGCTCTACGCCTTTATCGGCACGGTGACGGCAATAGCGCCTTCCGGCAAATACTGGACAGCATACGCCCATGCGAATGTTGATGAGACCGAAGCTGAAAGTGATGAAACATTCTTTAGAGCATTGGACGCGGTAGCGATAGAGCATGGTTGTTGTTACATCGAGCAAGGCATGGATCCGCTCGATACGCTGCTAGTGCGCGAGATTGAGGACTAATTGATCTTTACCGGATTGCTCATAAGCCACCTTGTGGGCAATGGGTAGCGATTAAGCTATACCTTAACCAAATTTAGCTATGGGAGTAAAAGCACATGAACGAACGCAGTGAACAGATTACCGATAAGATCACAATTCACTATTCCTGGGAATTTGACCCAGAACCGGATACATCCTGGTTGGGCAAGTTCATCAAACACGAAACTGAGGATACCTACAAGCGCGAGTCTGTCGGGCATAATGAGCTGGAATACATCCTCCCCACTTATTCATTCGCACAGCGCAAAGCTGATTATGAGAGCGCGTTGCGCGCAGAAAAGCACGCTACACCCATCACTACCGCTTGCGTTAAGGCCATGGCTGAGCTTAAATCCGATATGGATATACTTGAAGCCATCAACAATGGCAACAGCTGGTTTGAAGTGTGCACAGCCGAATTACTTATCGATGGCGCGATTGTTGGCGCAAGCGTCGGCGGTATTCACGAACCGGATGAGACCTATCGGCGCGTGATTGAGGATGAGCAAAGGTCAGAAGTTTTGGCAAGCGCCCAGGATACCCTCATGCGCGAGACACAAAATTCAGCCCAGCAACTCGTTATCTGGCGCGAATATCAGCGCAACTTGTCCGCTTAAGCCACAAGCCAGGGCGCATGACAGTTTTCATGCGCTCCACTGGTCGCTTAAATGGCCTGCCAATACCTTTAGAGAATTCTAGCTATGGGAGAAAATCATGAGTGAGTTAAGCACGGCAACACCTAGCAAGGAAAGCAAGCGGGCGCGGCGCGGCTATCGCTCGCATTACAATCGCACCAATACTTACAAGCGATATTCGGCGATAGAGCGCGCAGCTGCTAAGAGAATCGATGATGCTTATCGTTGGGGACGTGAACCCTCCCCGCCGGAAGGTGCGCCCAACTGCCATCATTGCGGTTGGCGTCATTCGGCGCTCGAAAGTGATTGCAACCTGGTTGGCGCGCCCTATTATGTGGTGGCAACCGACTCGTTTTTTAGCCAAGCGCCGGGCGGCAATGTTTCCTACAGTGTCGTACCCTGCGCGACCTGGGAGGAAGTTCGGCAAGTTGAGGGTTTCATGAACCATGCTGACCGCTCAGAATTGAAGCGTGTGCGCGTGGTTATGAACAAGCCGCGCCATCGCGCCCATGTGTTGCTTTGTCAAGTAATCGCCTACCGCTACCGCGCCATGCGTTGGAGCTTTCCGCGATTGGCATAACTTGAACGTTTCCGCCTTGCGCTTCAATGCTACTGGAGCGCAAAGGGTAATGTTTAATTCGGCTAGACTATGGGAGTAAAATTATGGACACCAAAACTCGCAAGAAAATTCAGACCTGGTTAAAGGCGGGTACATACGACAAGCGCGAAGTGCTGGCTAACATTTGTGTGCAAGATGGCATGGCCTATGCAGCAAACCCTTACGCTTTGCGCGTCATGAGCGCGGGTGAAGCATTCGGTGAAGAAAATTTACCGGATGGCTTTTATGACGCAAGCGGTAATTTTATCAGTAGTTTTCTAGACTTTGAGGGCCGCGGGCGCATTCCAGATTACGCGATACTTTTGCCGGCATCCTTTTCAAGTGAGATAACAGTCAATCGGCTAAGTCTTATCATCCTACTGGAGCGCGCCCTAACCTTTGGCCGTGACACGGAAAACCAAGTCACGCTAGCCGCCTACAATATGGATGATTATCGCGATAATGAATTCCAAAAAGACGATGACGTTTTAACCGTCGCCGCGCAATCTGCCACCAACGGCGATATTGTGAGTGCCTTAAAAGCGTATAGTCGCGATGTTCGGCCCGCCGGAAACGATGCCCGCTTCCCGGTTAATGGACGCTTCCTACTGAGCGCCCTAAAACTGGCACCACCCAAAACCGACAAACTGGCAACCGTCACCTTGCATTTTAATGGGTGGAGCACCCCCTTGATGATTACATTCGGCTATAATGGCGCGAAAATTCTGCTCATGCCGATGAGCTTAGCCGTTGACCCGCCCACCGCCGATAGCGCGCAATTGCAAAACGCAAAGCATGAGGTCGCAAGGGGCAAGAAATTTTCATCGCGCTCACTTGACATACGGACACCGATTAGCGATAAGGGTGTGCCAACAGACACCCTCGCAGGATGGCAAACCGTGTACGAAATTAACTGGAAAGAAAATGCCGGGACACTCAAGAAATTCTGGCGACCGGGAAACATAGATAACCAAATCCTGCTAGATCAAGAAAATTTTCTTGTTGCCCTGCGCGGCGCGCTTCATGAAACCAAATTGTCAGGGGTTTTACCCTCCATCGACTGGCATAATTCGGGCGAGTGCATCACCTGGCAGAGCGGCCAACACGAGATAACCGTAGTCGCCGAACGGGACTTGTTACTGCTTTGGGTGCCGGGGCTCATCGGCAGCATCCCCCAGACACCCATCTTTAATCTGGAAACCATCCTTAGCCGCCTGGCGCTGGCCGCCGGTTATGATCTGGCCGGACAACATAAACGGGAGCGGGATATTGGCATACTTGCGGAGAAAATTTTAGTCGCTTCTGACTTCCTCACGGACACGGTTAGTTTTCGTTATGGCCGCCCGCGCTCAACGCTTGAGACAATTGAACGCGAGATGATTAATCTGCGCGCTTTAGATGGTGAACATCCGGCGTTGGCGGTCGGGCAAGCGGCATGGGACATTCACAACCCACTGGCGCGCATGGTCGCCGGGGCGCATCCCCAAGCACTTACAACGCAAGCCGCGCAATATCGGCTTTTGCAGACGCGATTAGCGCCCGCGTTGCGCCCGATGGTTTGCCGGAAAATTCACGGGGGAAACAGCCACCGCAAAATATTACGGAAACAAGCAGTTTCCAGTCGGCTATCGGGCAAGCGGTGAGGGCGCAACACGCACGCGACAAGCGCGAACGCGGTTAAGCCACAAGCCAGAGCGCATGATAATTTTCACGCGCTCCACTGGTCGCTTAACCTGACCAAAAAATTCTAAGCAACATTAGCTATGGGAGAAAATCATGGCAACAATTCAGGAACTGCAAGCACAAATCGAACGGTTGGAATCTGCTTTGAAACGCGAGCGCGACACAACTTACAATGGTTGGAGCAATTACCAGACCTGGGACGTTGCGCTGTGGCTTGATAACGACACGGGACTATACGGCGACGTGTTTGATCTCGCAGAACTTCACACCAATAACGATGACACAATCCCCGAACAAACACACGCGCTGGCCGAGGCAATTCAAGTGTATGTGGAAAACTTAAACCCACACGGAAGTGATGCAAGTATGTTCTCAGACCTGCTGGGCTACGCGCTGGGTGCGGTGGATTGGACAGAAATAGCCGGGCATTACATTGAGGGATAAGCACCCAACACAGAAGCGGCGCGCCGGTCTAGGGCGCGCCGCTTGAGCACATCATGGCAAGATGTAAAACCAAAACAAGAAACCATGCACACCATAATTAAAGCACGCTTGCGAGAACTTGTCAAATCGGCGCGACCGCGCCACATTGAGAGAGGACACCCATGAACAAAGATGAAACACCGAACCCGGAACTCATCCGCGCCGCTAGCGAAGTTGCCACGGCTTACCACAATCTGGAGGTTGCAAAGAATAAATTGGAACAGCTCGCGCTGGCCGAATACGCGAAAACAGGTGCGAAGACGATTGTTCGCAAAGCATCTTCACAGCAACCCGTCGTGCAAATTACAGAAACCAAGAAATTCCCCGCCTATGACTGGGCGATTGGCATTTCCCCGCATGACTGGTTTGCTGCTAACTATCAAGGGTCTGCCTATTTCGACTTTAAGGAATTTGTGAACCTGGCTGCGGATCACCCGCAAGCCAGTAAGATTCTGGCCGAACTCAAGGCGCGTTTCCCACGCCTGGTGCGTTTTGCCGCCAAGGATTACGAAAAGGTCGCCAAAACAAACAGCTCAGCACCCTTGCAACCCACCCGCGCGCTGGCAGTCAAATATTCGGCTAAAACAATAGCGGAGGAGTTTTAACATGAAAACGACAGCGACTAAACGCGGTGATCTGCTGTATGCGACCGAAGCGCTTGCGCTGCTTAACCGCCTGCGGGCGCGCGATGGTCTGCCGCCCGTCAAGG